>ERZ506979.199-NODE-199-length-48003-cov-7.355197_pt1 | contig 48003 bp, 42 predicted proteins | sample MGYA00512887_ERZ506979 | MGnify/ENA metagenome assembly ERZ506979 | reverse complement strand
CCACGCCGGTGGCCGCGTCGTATTCGTCGCGGATGTCGCCGGCGCCGTACAAGGGCTCCAGCGCAGGCAGGGGGACGGTCTGGCCGGTATACGGCTCGTAGGGGGTGGCGGCGGTGCCGAACTCTAACTGCGCGGAAATCGGTGCGTCCGGCGCGATCGGCGTTGTCTGGTCTGGATAGGACACCACCAGCACCGCATAGCGATAGGTGTCCTTGTTCGGCGTGAACCTAAGCTGCGCCGCTGTGTTGTTGGCGCTTTGCAGCCAGCCAAGCCCCACCTTATTGGCACCTAAAAAGTAGACGTTTAATGCGGCATATCCCGCCGCGACGGAGAACACATACTGCACGTGCGGCACGATGGGGATAATTTCGGAGCGTATGCGTGATTCCGCCTGGGTGGTGTACGCCCCTTGGTAAAATGTCGGCGGACACAAATTCTTCCCGCACACCGTCAGGCTCGCCGGCTGCACGCCTGTCAGGGCGTACGGATTGTCCGGCCCCTTGTCGCCCGTGCCTGCCTCGGTGGTCGCGCCCAGAACGGTCACGCCGCCGAAGGCCGCGTCGTCCGCGTCGGCCAGGGTAATTACTCCGTCGGCAAATGGGCGGCGAATCTCGGTGGCCCGCAGATACCGGCTGTCGCTTTCTCCGGCGGTATAGCACAGCATATCCCCGGTGGGATCCACCTGGACGGTGTACCCCTCCGGCATGTCGCCGCCGCCCACGTACACGCCGCTGACCCCCTGGGGGCCCTGGGGGCCGGTGTCGCCTTTTTCGCCCTTCAGCTCGCCCGCGTCCAGCTTGGCCTGCACCGCGTCGGCCACGGCGTTGGCGTTGGAAGCGGCGGTGCTGGCCGTTCCTGCCGCTGTGTTGGCGCTGGCCGCCGCCGTCCGCGCCTGCTCGGCTGCCGTATTGGCCCCGCTGGCCGCCGTGTCGGCCGCCTCCTTGGCCTCCTGCGCCCCGCCGGCCGCCGCGTTGGCCGTGGCCGCGGAAGCGTCCGCGCTTGCAGCGGCGCGGTTCGCGTTGGCCGTCGCCGCGTTGGCGCTGGACACAGCTTCATCCACCTTGTCCGACGCCGCGTTCGCGCTTTCGGCGGCTTCGTTCGCGGCGTCAGTGGCCTCCCTTGCGTCGGTCATCAGGGCGGACAGGTTGGTTTTCACCTCGTCCTCCAGGGGCCCGGCACTCTCCCGGGTGGCGAAGGTCAGCAGGGCGGGCAGGGTGTAGACCACCTGCTCCTCCTGGCCGTCCGCCCCCGCCGCCACCGCGCAGAGCCGCAGCGTCCCGCAGCCCCCCGCCCGGGTCCACGGCTCGGGCAGCAGGCAGGACAGCTCTCCGTCGACGGGGGTGGCTTCCCCGCCCGCGTCCAGCCCGCCCATGCTGTCCACGAACTCAAACCGGTAGCGGTATTCTGCCCGCAGCAGCGCCTCGTCCAGGGCGAAGATCACCCGGGTGGCGTTGTGTTCCCCCTGCACCCCGGCGTATTGGGGGTTGGAGGGGCGTACCCCATTGGCGTCCGCTTGGACGCGCAGGGTTCGAATGGGTTCCTGCATATGCATTCCTCTCTTCCTTTCGATTAGGCCCTGTTTGGAAAATCCAGAATACTGTCTATTTCTACTGCGAAGCGCCGATAGCTGCGTCAAAAATGCTCCGAATCCGAAAGGATTCGTCCGCTTTTTTCCTTGCTCTTGACGTTTCGCAGCGAAATATCCAGCACTTTTTATTTTTCAAACAGGGCCTACGCTGTGCGCTTGAACATGTAGCAGGTGATATAGGGCTGCAAAACGGGCACCGGCTTGCCCTCGCCCCGCAGGGCGAAATCCCACCCCCCCGCGTAGTTGCCGGAGGCGAAGAGGGTGACCGTGCCGTCGTACACCGCGTCGGTGGGCAGGTTTTCCCCGGTGAGCACCACGCTTTTCGCGCCGCCCACCTGCTCGGGGGAGGCGAATTCGGTCTGGGCCGCGTCCACGCCCACCGGCGTGCGGCCCGTTCCCCAGGGAACCCATTCGCCGCCGAGAAAGCTCGCGGGGCTGACGTTCACCGTGGACAGGTAGAGGGAGCCCACGGGGTAGATTTTCGCCAGCAGGGCGGCGGCGTCCACAACGCCCGCGTCCCCTTTATCGCCCTTGTCTCCCTTGTCTCCCTTGGGGCCTTGCGGCCCCTGTGGCCCCGTGTCGCCGGGATCGCCCTTGGGACCCTGCGGTCCGGTCGTGCCGGGGTCGCCCTTGTCGCCCTGAGGCCCCTGCGGGCCTTGGGGGCCGGGGATGCCCTGGGGCCCGGCTTCCCCCCGTACCGCCGGAATGGGGATGAGATTGCCTTGCGCGTCCCGCACGCGCAGAATGGGTGTGTTCATAACGGTTCTCCTTTCCAGATGGTTGCTTTTTGCAACTTTGTGGTTTCAAGAGGCGGTCGCGTCCGCCGCCGCCGGGGGCTTAAGCTCCGCGAAGCGGCTGTACTGGGGCCGCCAGGCGAAGCGCAGCGTCCCGGTCGCGCCGTGGCGGTTCTTGGCCAGGGTGGCCCGCACCGGGCGGGAATCCCCGCCGGTCAGAAAGCGGTTGGCCCCCTCGGCCTGGAGGAAGAGAACATAGTCCGCGTCCTCCTCGATGGTGCCCGATTCCTTCAGGTCGGAGAGCTGGGGCCGCTTGTCGGGGCGCAGCTCCACCTGGCGGTTCATCTGCACCAGCTCCACCACCGCCACCCCGGTTTCCAGGGCCAGGGCCTTGAGGGCCCGGGTGGTCTCGGCCACCTCCTCGTACCGGCTGCCCCGCCGGGGCATCTTCATCAGGGCCAGATGGTCGAGGAAAATCACGGCGGGCCGGCATTCCCGGATGTGCCGGCGCAGGTCGTCCAGGCTGGGGGGCGCTTCCGCCACCCGCACCGCCTCCCGGCCCTGCAGCAGCCCGATGGCCCGGGCCACCAGGGCGCGTTCCTCATCGGTCAGCCGTTTGTCCCGGATGCGGGCGCTGTGCAGGCCGGTCAGCTGGGCCGCCACCCGGGTCATCAGCTGCCCGCCCCCCATCTCCATGGAGTAGTAGAGCACCCGCAGCCCCGCCGCCGCGTACCGCAGCAGGAGGGACAGGGCAAAGTCGGTTTTGCCGTGGCCGCTGCGGGCCGCCAGCACGAACACCGACCCGGGCAGCAGCCCGCCCATCAGGCCGTCCAGCCCGGGATAGCCGGACAGATGCCGCGTGTCCTGGCTGAACAGGCCGGTATACAGGTCGACATAGGCCTCCGACAGGGTGCAGCCCGGGGGCGAGCCGCCGCCCGCCGCCTCCTGCTCGCCCACCACCCGGCGCAGGGCGGCGGTCATGCCGTCCGCGTTCTCGCCCGACGCGCCGATGCGCTGGAGCGCCGCGCGCAGGCTGCGCTGCCGCCATTCCTCCCGCAGCTGCTCGGCGTAATGGGTGTAGCCCGACACCCGGGGCATCTGTTCGGCGCAGCGGAGGATTTCCGCCCGTTCCTCCGGGCTCAGGTCGGGCAGCAGGGTGACCGCGTCGGGCCGGGTCCCCGCCGCCTCCAGCTCCAGCCCCCGCCGCGCCACCTTGCGGTAAAAGGCCGATTCGAACCAAACCGGCTCGATGCGCGGCTCCCGGCAGGCCGGCCAGTCCACCACCAGGCACCCGATCACCGCGCGTTCTGTTTCCAACATACCGAAGCTCCTCTCCGATTCGTCCATCGCAAGTCCGCCGCCCGCCGAGGCGCCGGCTACCCGCTCAGCCGCCCATAGACGGTAGAGTAGGGGAAAGAAGCCTGTCCCCGCTATGCGGGGCGGCGGCCCCTTGTGCCGCCGAAGGGTTCTTTCCAATCCCGCTTGTGGTTACCAACCCTAGTTATGTGGCCGGCGAGAGGTTCTTTCCGATCTCGCTTGTGGTCAGCACTCTATCTCTCAACTGAGCCGCCCGCAGAAATTAGATGAAGGGAAAGAAGCGCGTCCCCGCTTTGCGGGGCGCCGGCTACTCGCTCAGCCGCCCGTAGAGAGTGGCGTAAGGGAAAGAAGCCTGTCCCCGCCTTGCGGGGCGGCGGCCCCTTGTGCCGCCGAAGGGTTCTTTCCACTCCCGCTTGTGGTTACCAACCCTAGTTATGTGCCGCCGAAGGGTTCTTTCCGATCCCGCTTGTGGTCAGCACTCTATGTATGGGGGCAATACGTCCAGCAGGCTGGCCTCCTCCGGGATGACGGCGGGGATGTCGTCCCCCGCGTCGGGGTACGCGTTCCCCTCAGGGAAGGCCCCCTGGGGGGCGTCGGGGGGAAGAGGTTCGGTTGTGTTGGGTTGGGTACGGTTCTGTAGGGCGCGCGTCGCGTGTGCGTCACCGGCGACAGGATCCGCCGCCTTGTCGCTGTTCAGTAGGCGTTGTTTCCTCCGCCGTTCCCGATCCTGCTCGCGCTTTTCTTCTCGTTTGGAGATGAGCCGCCCGGCGTAATCCTGCCAGTCGTGGATCCGGTTGTCCTCATCGACGAACCCCGCCTTTTTCAGCGCCGGAAGAACCGAGCGGAGGTGTTCTCCCTCCCACCGGACAACCCGCGCCACGCCAGTGGCTCCCAGGGCGCTCAGGTCTCCGTCCGGTGCGTGATCCAGCGCCCACCACCACAGAAAAAACAGATGCCCGATCCCCTGGGAATGGGGAATCTTTAACCGCTTGCACAGCTTCATCAGCTTTGGACTTTCCGCCAGACTTTGATGCGCTTCGATCCATGCCATACGATCAACTTCCTTTCCTGATGTTCTATTATAATTATATCTCAAAACAGGATAAAAGTCAAGAGAAAGTTTCCGAAAACTGGAAGAAAAAGAACGGATACTGTCGAATAAAAAAGTTGGCGGCAGGTGTATAAATCGGACAAAACCGTGATAGAATGAGGAGGTGGAGGACGGCGTGTCCTCCCTACGGGAAAGGATGAGGAGTGTATGCATATCCGGGAGCTGACACTGGAGGAAGCGCGTGCGGTGGTGGAGGCTCGGGAGCCCCGGGGCCTGTTTTGGGCCCGGGAGGCCGACGGCTATCTCGGCATTGACAACCTCGCCGGCGAAGCCTTCGTCGAGACCTTCGGCACGCTGGAGGCCTGCCGCCGCTGGCTGAACCGCGAAGAGGCCTGACGCAAACGCGTCAGGCCTCTTTTATATATAGGGATCAATAGGAATGCTTGCCGGCGTCATCGCAAAAGGCGATATTTTCCAGGGAAGCCGCCAGAAAATGGGCCCGTTTCGCGGGCGAGCCCTGCTCGCCCCACCATCCCCGCCCTCTCGGGGCGGGGATGGCGGGAATGTGGGCGTAGGGCAAGCGTTCGGCAGTCCATCTACAGCCCCAGGGTGCTGGCCGGCTCCGGCGGGGGGACGGGGGCGGTTTTTCGGGGCTTTTTGGGCGGGGTGCGGCGCTCCAGGCGGTACACCACGTCGGCGGCCTGGGCCACGGTGGGGGAGTGGGTGACCGCGATGATGCACTTGTCCTCCTCGTCGGCCAGGCGGCGCAGAATCTCCATCACCGCGTCCTGGGTTTCCCCGTCCAGGTTGCCGGTGGGCTCATCGGCCAGCAGGACGGCCGGGTCATAGGACAGGGCCCGGGCGATGGCCACCCGCTGCTGCTCGCCGCCCGACAGCTTGAGCACCCGGCGCAGGCCCCGGTCCTCGTCCAGCTCCACCTTTTCCAGCAGCTCCATGGCCCGCCGCCGCTTCTCCGCCGCTTTTAGGGGCGCGCCCGGCATGGCCTTGCCCGCGATGTCCATGGACAGCTCCACGTTCTCCACGGCGGTCAGGTTGGGCAGAAGGTTGAAGCTCTGGAACACCACCCCGACGTACTGGCTGCGGTAGCGGTACTGGTCGATTTGCCGGATGTCCCGGCCGTCGAACAGGATGCGGCCCGCCGTGGGGGCGGTCAGGGCCGACAGGAGGGAGAGCAGGGTGGTTTTCCCCGCGCCCGACCGGCCGACGATGGCGTAGATTTTTCCCTTTTCAAAGGGATAAGACACGTCCTGCAGCACGGGGACGCCCCCGCCGTAGGCATAGCCGACGTTTTCCATGGTGAGAATACTCATAGCTTTATCACGCTTCCCTTTCTAGCCTCTTTCGGAGAGGATTTTCAGCGGCTCGTACCGCATGACCGCCGCCACCGCCACGCAGGCGGACAGCAGGGTCAGCGCCAGCCCGATGCCCAGCAGCTGGAGCACCACCACCCAGTCGGTGGCCGAGCTCACGTCACTGAGATAATTGACCATCTGGCGGCCCATGCCGAAAAAGCCCCCGCCCCCGGAGGGCGGCGCGGCGGGGGCTCCGCCTGTTCCGCCGCCCATATCGCCGGGGCGGCCGAAGTTTTGCTGCTGGTTGCTCTGCTGGGTCTCCTGGGCGGAAATCTGGGAGGCCAGCAGGGCGTTGGTCACCGGCACCGACGCCGCGCCGCCGATGGCGGTGCCGAGAAGCAGAAAGACGAAGGTGACGGTGAACAGCTCGGTGAGGAACTGGAGGGCCACCCGGCTCTTGCGCATCCCGATGGCGGTCAGCACCCCGATTTCATATTTGCGCTCCCGGATGTTGAAGATGTGGAACACGATGAGAATGGCGCCCCCGATGAGCAGCACCACCAGCAGGAACCAGGCGGCGAACTTGCTCAGGTTCTGTAAAGGCAAAAGGCTTTGCTCATAGGCCTCCACGTCGGTGGAGGTGACGGCGTAGTCCTCCGACAGGCCCATGGCCCGCGCGTCGGCCTGGAAGGCCTCGTAGGCGGCCGTGTCCGCGAAGGAATAGACGCCGGCGGTCTGCGCCCGCAGGGCGGTGGTGCTGGTGACGCCGGTCTCCTCGTCGGTGGAGGTGACGGCCGCGGCGGCGGACGCGTCGGTGATGGCCTTGAGGGCGGGATAGCTCAGATACACCTGGTTGGCCGGGTCGCTGGCGGCGGAAAAGCCCTTCATCATGCCGCCCTGCTCCGCCCCGGCGGCGCTGTTGTGGTAGAGGCCGGCGATGGTCAGGGTGACGGTCTCGGTCTCGTCGTTGGGGTTGACCAGGGCGAGCGTATCGCCCACCTGCAGGCCGTTGAGGGTGGCCAGCTCGTCGCTGATGAGGCAGACCGGCTCGGCGGCGGCCTCGTCAAACACTTCGCCGTCGGTCACCTGGCAGGTGCCGGCCACGAAGGCGGTCATGGCGCTGTGGCTGGAATACCCCACCAGGGTGAAATCCCCCTGCGCGCCCATCCCCTCCAGGGGGAAGCGCCCGCCCATGCCGCCGTCCGGCAGGTTTGGGGGCTGCTGGTCTTGCGCGTTGCCGCCGCTATCCGACGAGCCGGAGGTGTCCACCGCCTCCAGGCCCTCCCCCGCGTTCAGGGAGGTGGTGAGCGTATAGGTGAAATCCTTTACATACTGGGATTTGGCGTAGGTCTGCATCTCCTCCAGGGAGAGGGATTCCATACTCTGGAAGGCGTTCTTCATGTCGCCGCCCTCCTGCTGGATCTTCTGCATCATGGCCTGGCGGTCGAGGGAAATCTGGGCGGTGACGGCCAGGTTTTCCAGCCCGCTTTCCCGGGCCGTGGCGGCGGCCTGCCGGATGGAGAGCGCGAGACAGCTGGCCACGGCGATGACCAGGACAATCAGGCCGATGAGGATGTTGCGGCCCTTGGAGCGCAGCAGGTTGCGCAGGGCGTTTTTGACAATGTACAAGCAAATGCCTCCCTAGCGGTTTTGTTCCTCCTTATTGTAGGCAGGCCATGTGTCGGTTTTGTGTGCGGTGGGTGTGCATCGGATGAAAACAAAAAAGCCTGCCGGGCGGGGGGGATGACCCTATCGGGTATTGCGTTGGTATGCGGGGTATCACCCCGCGTTCCTATTTAGGGCTGTGAGCCGCCCGCACCCCATCTTTCTTTTTCGAGCGTGAAAAAGAAAGATGGGGGAGAAAGAAAAGGCCTTTGGAAACCATCCGGCGGGGGGAGGCCGACGCTGCGGCTCGCGGCAAGCGCTGTGTCGCTGCGGGCTTCCGACCCCACAAGAGACGTGGTATCTTTCTAGATCTCATGTCGCCGCAGGTACGCCCGCTAATAATCACGCGGCAGCAGCGTTCTGCTTTCTGCCAGCCCCGCCTCGCGCCTGCGTGACCACACGTTGCGGAAGTCGGGCGACCAACTCTCCTGGGGCTGCGCTGCACGAGAAGAATCAAGAGACAAGGGGGGGACGCTCTGCCGCTGCCGGTCTCGCCGGCTTAGGCCGCCGAGCCCATACGGACGGCCATTGGATAGACAAGTGGTTACGCAGCCATTTGAGCAGAGGCGAGATAAACGTGTAAACCGCCGCTTTTCCTTGATTCTCCCAACGAATACGCGGGGTTCCGCCCCCGCGAGAACGATGCCTTTTCCGGGTTTCTCCGTGGTCAGGCTGTTGGCCGCGCGGGGAGGGGGTTCGTTAAGGGGGGCCGGCGCTTACTTATCTTTGCTTCTGCGTCGGCCCCCCTTGACTGCCCTTGGGGTCTTAGGGGAGGTTGGGCACGCAACCTCCCCTAGCGGGGCCCGGGGCAGCGCCCCGGAGGGTGAGGCAGAGACATAGGGGTTCCCTCTGGGAACAAGTCCTTTATTGCCACCCCGGGCAGACGCACAAACCCCCGCCCGGAAGCCCCATGAGGGCCTCCGGACGGGGGTTTGCTTATCCCCTTAGCGCCCGGGTGGCATTGAGGATGGCGATGACCGACACGCCCACGTCGGCGAAGACCGCCTCCCACATGTTGGCCAGCCCGAAGGCCCCCAGCGCGAGGAACAGCAGCTTGACACTCAGGGCGAAGACGATGTTCTGCCGCACGATGCGCAGGGTGCGGCGGGACAGGCGGATGGCGGCGGCGATTTTGGAGGGCTGATCGTCCATAAGCACCACGTCCGCCGCCTCGATGGCCGCGTCCGACCCGAGGCCGCCCATGGCGATGCCCACGTCGGCGCGGGAGAGAACGGGCGCGTCATTGATGCCGTCCCCGACGAAGGCCAGCACCCCGGTTTCCGCCGGATGGGCCAGCAGCTCCTCCACCTTGGCCACCTTGCCGTCGGGCAGCAGCCCGGCGTGGGTTTCATCCAGGCCGAGGGCCGCCGCCACCCGGCCGGCCGCCGCCGGCGCGTCGCCGGTGAGCATCACGGTTTTGCGCACCCCCAGGGCCTTGAGCTGCGCGATGGCCTCGGGCGCGTCGGGCTTGATTTCGTCCGAAATGACCAGATACCCGGCGTAAACCCAGTCCGACCCCGCCGCATGTGTAGCGGCGGACGCCACCGCCACGTGCACGGCGGTGCCGGGGATGTCGCCCGTCTCGTACGCCGCGCCCAGCTCCGCCATCAGCCGGGCGTTGCCGGCGGCGACGGCGCGGCCGTCCACCACGGCCCGCACGCCCCGGCCCGCGATTTCCTCCGCCCCGGTCACCCGGGCGGGATCAATGGGCTTGTCAACCGCCCGTTTCAGGGACAGGGAAATGGGATGGTCGGAATAGCTCTCCGCCAGGGCGGCCAGCTCGAGCAGCCGGGCCTCCTCCATCCCCACGGGGTGGCATTCGGTCACGCGGAAGCTGCCCCGGGTCAGGGTGCCGGTCTTGTCGAACACCACGGTGCCGGTCTTGGCCAGGGCCTCCAGGTAGTTGCCGCCCTTGATGAGGATGCCTTGACGGGAGGCCCCGCCGATGCCGCCGAAAAAGCTCAGCGGGATGGAAATCACCAGCGCGCAGGGGCAGGAGATGACCAGGAAGATGAGCGCCCGGTGGAGCCACTCCGCGAAGCCGCCGCCCAGGATGAGGGGCGGCAGCACGGCCAGCAGCGCCGCGCCGATGACCACCACGGGGGTGTACCAGCGGGCGAATTTGGTGATGAAATTCTCGGCCTTGGCCTTCTTGCTCCCGGCGTTCTCCGTCAGCTCGAGGATCTTGGCCACCGTGGATTCCCCATAGGGCCGGCTCACCCGGACGCGCAGCAGGCCGGTCTGGTTGATGCAGCCGCTGATGACCGTGTCGCCCGCCGCCGCCTGCCGGGGCACGGATTCCCCCGTCAGGGCGGAGGTGTCCAGCAGGGAGCGGCCCTCCAGCACCTCGCCGTCCAGGGGCACCCGCTCGCCGGGCTTGACCACGATGACGTCGCCCACCGCCACCTCCTCGGGATCCACGCGGGTCAGGCCGTCCGGCCCCTCCACGTTGGCGTAGTCGGGGCGGATATCCATCAGCGCGGCGATGGACTGGCGGGAACGCCCCACCGCGTAGGACTGGAACCACTCGCCCACCTGGTAGAAGAGCATGACGGCGATGGCCTCGGGGAAATCCCCAATGCACAGGGAGCCGACGGTGGCGATGGCCATCAGGAAGTTCTCGTCGAAAATCTGGCCGTGGGCGATGTTCCGCCCGGCCCGCAGCAGCACGTCCCCGCCGACGACAAGATAGGGGACGAGATACACCGGCAGCGCCCACCAGCCCGCCAGGGCCGGCAGGGTCTTCGACAGGGCGACGGCCGCCGCGAACAGGACGGCCCCGGCGAGAATGCGGAAAAGGGTTTTCTGCTGTTTTTTGGTCATGCGGCTCATGGCGGTTTCCTCGCTTATTTCAAAATGGGGCTTACACCTCGATGACGCAGTCGGGTTCGATTTTGCGGCAGACGGCCACGGCTTCGCGCAGGATGGCGTCGAAGCGGCCCTCGTCGGCCTCCAGGGTGAGCTTTTGGGTCAGAAAGCTGACCGACGCGTCGCGCACGCCGTCGATGCGCCGGATGGCGTTTTCCATCTTGGCCGCGCAGTTCGCGCAGTCCAGATCGCGCAGATTGTACCGTTTTTTCATAGAGTATCCCCTTTCTCAGCGTTTACTCCGCCAGGTGTTCCATGCCCTGGCTGAGGATGGTGCGCACGTGCCCGTCCGCCAGGGAGTAGAACACGGTTTTGCCCTCCCGGCGGAACTTGACCAGCTGGCTCTGCTTGAGCACCCGCAGCTGGTGGGAGATGGCCGACTGGTTCATGTTCAGCAGCTGGGCGATGTCGCACACGCACATCTCCGCCTCCAGCAGCACGTACAGAATCTTGATGCGGGTGCTGTCCCCGAAAATCTTGAACAGCTCCGCCAGGTCGTAGAGGATTTCCTCCTCCGGCATCTCCTGGTTGACCTTGTCGATGATGTCCTCGTGGGCGTGCATGAATTCGCAGCGCTCCACGCCGTTGCTGTCGACCATTCGCGTTGCCTCCTTGTGTAAACATATGAACCATCGTTCATTTATTATTATATGCACATCTGTTCATTTGTCAATAGGTTTAAGAAAAATTTTTTGAATGCATGCCGGCGCGGCTTTGGGGCAGGCTACCAATAAACCATTGTTTTAGGAGGAACACGCGTATGAAGATCATCAAACGCTTGGCCATCGGCCTGCTCGCCGGGCTGCTGCTGCTGGCCATGGCGGGCTGCAGCAAGAAGGAAACGGACAGCCGGACCCTGGATCACTTCACCAAGGCCTTCGAGGACGCGGGGCATTCCGTGGCGGACGCCACCGAGCCTCTGTTCGCCGCCGTCGGCGCCACCGCCGGCACCATGTTCAAAATCGGGGACGAGACGGTGAAGATTTATATGTACGAGTCGGAGGAGGCCCTGGAGAAGGCCCAGAAGGACTACGCCTCCACCGTCAAGGATTTCAAACGCAACGGCCGTTTCCTGCTGGAGACCACCAACCAGAAGGCCCAGGACATTTTCAACAAGGTGGAAAAAGCGAAATAAACCAAAAGCGCGGAAGCCGTCATGGCTCCCGCGCTTTTGCTTGTATAGCCCGCCAAACCGGCGGGGGCCCTTTTTTCGCTACTATTGGTTCATGAACCGCTCGTAGGCGGCGCGCAGCTCTTTGCTGGTCTCCTCCGGGCAGGTGGGGTTGCAGTGGGCCCACGCGCCGGTTTCGCTGGAAGCGTTGTACTTGATTTTGTCCGCGCTGCGCATGGGGGGATAGAACGCGATGTGGAAATGGAACAGCGCGGACACGTCCTCGCCGTTCACCGGCTCGTTGTACATGCACATCATGTAGGGGAACTTGAAGCCGAACAGGCTGTCCAGCATCCCGGTGGTGCGCCGCAGCACCTCGGCCAGATCCTCCCGCTCCTCCGGGGTGAACTGGGCGATATTCGACCGGTGGGCGTTGCTCATGATGTACACGCCGTAAGGGTATTCGCTGAAGAAGGGGAGGAACACCGTGAAATGTTCGGTGCGGAAAATCACCCGCCGCCCGTCGGCCACCTCCGCGTCCAGCATGTCGCAGAACAGGCAGCGGCCCTTCTCCTGCTGGTACGCCCGGGCGTTTTCCACCTCCAGCTCCAGCTTCTTGGGCAGGAAGGGGTAGCCGTAAATCTGGCCGTGAGGATGGGGCATGGTCACCCCCACCACGTCCCCCCGGTTCTCAAAGATGAACACGTACTTAATCTGCGGGTCGGCGGCCAGCGCCTCGTACCGCTCCACCCACAGGTTCACCAGCTTGACGATGTGAGAGGTGGGCAGCTCGGGCAGGGTGACGGTGTGCTGGGGGGAGTAGAGGATCACCTCGCACTTGCCGTAGCAGGGGGCCGTCTCGAAAAAATCGGTGGCCACGTCGTCGGGCGCCGGCGGGTTGGGGGACAGGGCGGGGAAATCGTTGTCGTATTTGTAGACGTCGTAGTCCTCCGGCACCTTGCCCGAGCCCGGGCAGAAGGGGCAGTAATCCTTGGGCATCTGGGGCCGTCCCTGCCGGTGGGAGGCGATCATGATCCAGTCGTTGGTCAGCGGATGCTTGCGCAGCTCAGCCATTCTATATAGTCCTTTCTTATAACAAAGAGTCTAAGCAAATCCCGCCCAGGGGGCGGATGCTCAGCACATGGCAGCTCCCGGGGCCGAACACGCCCTCCATCAGGGCGCGGAACGCCTCGAGCCTGCCGGTGGGCACGAAATTCTGGGTGGTGCCGCCGAAGCCGCCGCCGTGCACCCGCCACGCGCCGCAGCCGTCCAGCGCCCGCTGGGCCAGCGCCAGCGCCAGGCTCAGCCCCTGGAACTCCACGTCACAGGCCGCGTACACGTTTTGCAGATACTCGAAGGAGGAGTGACCCGACTCCACCACCAGCCGCTTGAACTCGTCGAAATCCCCGGCGTTCAGGGCCGCCACCTGGCGGGAAACCCGCTCGTTATCCCCCAGGAAGTGGATGGCCCGCAGCACCGCCCGATCCCCGTGGGCCTTGCGCAGGGCCGGGATGGCGGGAATCAGCGCCTCCATGGAGGTTTCGCGCAGGTAGGTCACCCCCAGGGAGGCGGCCACCGCCCGCATCTCCGCCGGCACGGCGGCGTATTCGTGGGTCAGATCCGCGTGGTTGCCCCCGGTGTCCACGATGCACAGCGCATGATCGGCGGCGGCGAAATCAAAATCCACCGTCTCGATAACTGGCTTGTCGGTGTCGGCAAAATCGATGGTGATGATGCCCCCCACCGAGGAGGCCATCTGGTCCATCAGGCCGCTGGGCTTGCCGAAATAGACGTTTTCGGCGTACTGGGCGATTTTCGCCACCTCCACGGCGGACACGGCCCCGCCGTTGTACAGCTGGTTCAGGATAGCGCCCAGCAGCACCTCGAAGGCCGCCGACGACGACAGGCCGGAGCCCTTGAGCACGTCGGAGGTGGTGTAGGCGTCGAAGCCGCCCACCCGATAGCCCAGCTGGGCGAAGCGGGCCGCCGTGCCCCGCACCAGGGCGGCGGAGTGGTTCTTCTCCGCATCCCGGACGTCCAGGTCGTCCAGGGATACCTCGTCCATGTCGTACCCCTTGGACTTGACCCGGACGCGCCCGTCGGCGCGGGGGGCCGCCACGGCGATGACGTCCAGGTTGACGCTGGCCGCCAGCACCCGGCCGTGGTTGTGATCGGTGTGGTTGCCGCCGATTTCGGTGCGCCCCGGCGCGGAGAAGAGAACCAGCTCCTCCGCCTCGCCGAAGGTGTCGGTGAAGGCGGCGGCCGTCTCACAGTACCGGTCGCGCTGGGCCTCCACCCGGCTCTCGCCGTACAGGCGGGCGAACAGGGCGTCGTAGGCCCCCTCCCGGATACGCTGGATAAGCGCTGCGGCTGCGGTCATAGCGATCGTTCCTTTCGTTTTAAGAGAATCTTCATTTCTGCGTTTCGCCGATTTCATAATTAGAGGGTATAGTATCATTATAAGCTGTCTGGCGGGAACATCCATCCTGTATTTTAGCAAATCCATGGACAAATGTTGCATCACCCGGTATACTATAGGAAGAAAACAATCCGGGGAGGCGGCGCTGTGGACAGCTTTAAGCATTCCTTCAAAAACACCCTTAAGGAGAACCTGGGCCTGGCGGTGTACAACACCGGCTATCAGAAGTGCGACGGCCAGCACACCTGGGGCCCGGCCAGCCGGGATCACTACCTGGTGCACTATGTCTCGGCGGGGCGGGGGACCTTCACCTGCGCGGGGCGGACCCACGCCCTGGCGGAGGGGGAGCTGTTCCTCATCTGCCCCTCCCAGGTGGCGGGCTACGCGGCCGATAGGGAGGAGCCGTGGGAATACTGCTGGGTGGGCTTCAACGGCACCGAAGCGGGCCGTTTGCTGAGCCTGGCCGGCTTTTCCCGGGAGACCCCCGTGCTGCGCCCCCCGCGTCCCGAGGGGCTGAAGGAGATGCTGCTCCATATCTACCGCTCCGGCGGCAATACGCCGGCGGCGGACGCGGATATGGTGGGGTACCTCTACCTGTTTTTGGCCGAGCTGATCCGCCGGAATGAGCGGCAGGCCCCGGCGGTCGGCACCAAGGATTACCTGGAGCAGGCGGTTCGGTTCATCCAGCGCAATTACGCATCCGACATCGGGGTCAGCGACGTGGCCGCCTACGCGGGGGTGAGTCGCAGCCAGCTGTACCGCACCTTTCAGGCCGGGTTCGGCCTGTCCCCCCACGATTTTCTGCAGAAATACCGCATCAGCGAGGCCTGCGCCCTGCTGCGCAGCCGCCGGTACACGGTGGCCGAGGTGGCCGGGTCGGTGGGCTTCAACGACCCCCTGTATTTTTCCCGCATGTTCAAAAAAATCAAAGGCGTCACCCCCACCGATTACCAGCGCGCCCCGGGGGAAACCATCGGCGGGGCCGAATAACCCCCGGCTTCTGACGCAGTTTTGCGGCCTTTGCCCGGTATCTTGGCCAAAACCCCTTTGCTCCACCCGTGGAAACTCCATAAGACGCTGAAACCGCCTTGACAGCCGCCTTTTCCGTCCCCTATAATAATCGGTAAGATGTTTGGGATGGGCGGTGTGGTAGTGTGAAACGGAAATCCGTGCCGGGAGGAGGAGCGGCCCTCCTTCTGGTCAAAAGCCTGGCGTTGGCGGCCGTGGACTGCGCGTCGGTCTTCATCGCCTTCGCCGCCGCTCCCGGGTTCCATATAGGGAACTTCCCATGGGCCCTGCTCAATCTGCTGGTCGTGCTCGTTTTCGCGGACACGACGGTCCTGCTCTACCCCTACCTGAAACGCCGGTACGGCGCTTCCTACGCCCGGGGCTGGTGCCTAGCCACCGGCGGGTATTACCTGCTGACCATGGTGCTCACCCCCCTGTTCTACTGGCGGACGCCCGGCCCGTTGTTCACCGCCATGGTGGGCGGGGCCCTGGCGCTGTACGCCGCCGCCGTGGCGGCCATCCTGCTCACCCGCAACAAGCGCCGCCGCCGCCGGGATACCCAGGTGAACGGCGGGGTCATCGCCCTGAGCATGCTGGAGCTGGGCGGCAGCGTCCACGAGCTCCAGTCCCTGCTGCCGCCCCGGCAGTGGGAGGGGCTGAACAAAGCCTACGTCGCCCTGCGCACCTGCTGGGAATTCGCCGCCCCCTTCGGGCGCAGCGATATGCCGGTGGTGCTGGAGCTGGAGGCGGCCATCGCCTCCCGCGTGAGCGCCGCGTCCCATCGGGTGCAGGCCCTGTGCGCCGCCTTTTCCGAGCCGGATTTTCAAGCCGCGGTCCATGAGCTTCTGGAGATCGCGGAGCTGCTGAAAAGCCGGGAAAAACAACTGTTAAGCTGACGCCGGCCGGGCCATGGAAGGAGGTGCGCGGCATGGCATCTCCACCCGTCTGCGCCCCTTTGGCCGAGAGCCGGCGGGCGCGTGTGCGCCGCCTTGTCCGCATGCATCTGCTGCTGGCGGCGGCCCTGCTCCTCTACACCTTTGTCATCGGCCGGTGCCCGATCCGGTGGCTGACCGGCGTGCCCTGCCCCGGCTGCGGGATGACCCGCGCCCTCACCCATGCGGTGCGGCTGGACTTCGCCGGCGCGTTTTATTATCACCCGCTCTGGTTCGCCGTCCCGCCCGCCGTGCTGTACCTCGCCCACCAGGACGCCTGGCGTCTGCCGGGCGGGAAGCGGGCCCGGCAGATCCTGGTGATCCTGCTGGGGGCGGCCTTCCTGGCCGTTTACCTCTACCGCCTGTTCTGGCAGCCCGACCCGGCCATCCGGGTGGATTTCGGCGCGTCCGCCGTCGCCCGCCTGTTTGCCCGGCTTACCGCCTAGCCCTGGTTTAGCGCCCGGGCTTCACGCCAGGGCTTCACGCCAGGGCTTTACGCCCAGTTGCCCATTGTCATCCGCCGACCCGACCCCCTTCTGTCGGTTCATTCCCGCCTGGGCGGTCCGGCAGCCTCAGGCCGCGGAACCCTCATCATCCGCCGGAGAAATGGAGAGAAACCTTATGGCCAGTCCTATCGCCTTTTCCCTGCCCCAGAACTTTGATTTGCAGAATGTGGTCGGCCGTCTCGGCCGCTCCTTCCAGCTCAAAGGCTACGCCGTGCGTTCCTATCCCGTGGGCGCTGGGGCCTGCCTGGAGGTCAGCCGGAATACCGGCGGCCTGAACACCGTCATCGGCCGCTGCGAGGGCATCAAGATAAACTTCATGCCCGGCGCCAACCTCCTCAACGTCAGCTTCAGCGACGAGCAGTGGACGGATAAAATCATCGGCTTCGTCGTCGGCTGGTTCACCTGCTGGATCCCCTGGATCTTCACCGCCATCGGCGCGTATAACCAGTACCGGCTGCCCAAAACGGTGGAGAACGAGCTGCAGATCATCCTCGGCACGGTCAGCACCCCGACGGGCGGGTATTACCAGTCCCCCGCGGCCCCGGCGCAGCCGCCGGCCTATCAGGCCTACCAGACCTATCAAACCCCGCCGCAGCCCACCCCGCCCGCGCAGCCCGGCGGGTATTATCCGCCGCAGGGCCCGGCCCCGGCGACGCCGACGGTGCCGCAGCAGGCTCCCATGCCCCGGCCAGAGCCGCCGCAGCCGCCCCGCGCTCCCGCGCCCTCCGTCCCCGTGCAGGGCCCGGCCCCCGCGCCTGGCGCGCCGGTGCCGCCGGAGGAGCCGCCCTTCACCCCGCCGGATCCCTTCCATGTGCAGGTGAAGACCCCGGAGAACCCCTTTGCCTGCGAGGAGCCGCCCCATGTGGAGAACCCCTTTAAGGATGGGAACCCCTTCGATATGAGCAGCCCCTTCGGGCAGGTGAAGCCCAATTCGCCGCCCGCCTCGTCCATCCCGAGCACCCCCGCCCCCGCGGCCGTGCCGCCGGTGGGGGAGAAGGGCAAGAAGGTTTGCCCCTCCTGCGGCAAAACCCTGGACGCCGAAAGCGTGTTCTGCATGTACTGCGGCGCGAGACAGGATTCCTAAAGAATACGTCCCCCCTTCCGGGAAACTGAACCGGAAGGGGGGATTTTCTACACGAAATAGAATTATTTTATAGAACGGATTACCAATATTTCTCTATTCACTTGACAGAAGCGCTTTGTTAGGCTATACTTATATATAGAACATATGTTCTTTTCTGCGCGTGAAATTTAAGAGAGGGTGAAATGGGTTGGGTATTTTGGAGGACATATTTTCCGCATCATTTCATGGTGAATCTCTTCCTCAATTTCCAGATTGGATCGAATGGAGGCACATTTCGAGAGGACGGACGCATTGTCCGATTTGCCTGGGGTTGGATAAATGCTGGTTTACTGAGACTAACAAGCCGAAATTGCCACAGCATCCTTTATGTCACTGTATCACATTTTCTATTCCTTTATCACTTGTTCTGAAAGATGCAAAGTCGGAATGTGATGTCCGCAAATTTTCTGAATATGTTCTTCATCCGGAAAACAATAGAGGAAAAAAAGTTTTATTTAATAATTGGGGATACGATACGCCAGATTCACAACTACTGCAAAAGGAATTTGAAAAACAGGCGTTAGAAAAATATACAAAGGGGCAGTATACATTAGGTGTCTTGGATGAGTATGGTCAGAGAATCACTATACAAATAGAGTTAATCGATAGAAACACACAAAAAGAAATTATCGCTAATTCTGGATGGATGGTTTGCCCGAATGGTAAAATTCGATGCAATACGCCTTTAGTCGGAGGGAAGAAAAAGTGAAAGAATACGATCATGTGGAATTGCTTGTGGAAAAGGAACGGTATGCCCAATATGGCGTACACAAAGGGATGAGCGGTATTATCTGCGATCCCCGGCGGCTGCATGGAACGCGGCTGGTCTGCTTTGACGAGGAAGCGTATTTTGACGAATTTCCCATTCTGACCGTGCGCGAGGAGGATTTAAAGGTGATTCGCCAAGCGGAGGGCGCGTTGTAACGCGCCTTTTTTTGCCCGCCTCGTCCATCCCGAGCATCCCCGCCCCCGCGGTCGTGCCGCCGGTGGGGGAGAAGGGCCTGTTGCACAATGCATAAATATACGAAGAGACTGGGAAAAAGCGCGGTTTCGCGTCTAAAAGACGCGAAATGCGTGCCACCATTCATGGCACGCAAGCGGTTTTTCCGGGGGCTGTTGCAAAATTTTACATTTTGCAACAGCCCCCTCCTGCGGCAAAACCCTGGACGCCGAAAGTGTGTTCTGCATGTACTGCGGCGCGAGACAGGACGGATAACTCAAGGATAAAGCCGGCCCCGCTGAAAATAGCAGGGGCCGGCTTTCTGTATTTGTCTCCCCGCCCATTCGAACAGAGGTGGTAGGGGCGAGCAGTGCTCGCCCGCGAAACAGCCCCGCCGCCCCGGGAAACGGGCGGGCGATGCCCGCCCCTACAGGGCCGCCGCGAGCGGGCATATACCAAAGAGGGGACGGGGAGTAAACACGCACGCAGCGAACGGTTACGAGCCGCCGCGATCCAGTGTCCCCGTCCAGCTCCTTTTTTCATTCCCGCGCGTATTCCGGCGGAAGCTGCACGTTTGTGATTATTTTCCAGACCTCGCCCAGCGACCCGATTTTGCAGAAATTCTCCTTGCCCAGCTTGCTCGCGTCACATAGCAGGATGACCCGCTTGGCATTGCGCATGTACATCCGCTTGAGGCTGGCCTCGTCCTCGCTCGAGTCGGTCGCCCCGGTTTCGGGATGCACCCCCCGGCAGGAGAAAAAGGCCAGATCCGCCGTGAACCGGGAGACGAATTCGATGGCCTGCGGCCCGACGAAGCTCTTGGCGTTTTCCCGCAGCCGCCCGCCGGTGCCGTAGACCTCCACCCCCTCGATTTCCGACAGGATGTTGGCGGTTTTCAGACCGTTGGTGATCACCCGCAGATGCTGGAACCCCGTCAGCTTTTCCGCCAGCTGGCAGACCGTGCTGCTCGCGTCCATAAACAGGGTCTGCCCCTCGTGGATGTAGGGCAGGGCCCTCTTGGCGATGATGGATTTGGGGATGAGGTTTTCGGTCTCCCGCATGGTCAGGGGGAAGTCCCGGGCGTTCCCGTCCACGAACACCGCCCCGCCGTGGGTGCGGCGCAGCAGGCCGTTGCTTTCCAGCGCCTGCAAATCCCGCCGGATGGTCGCCCCGCTGGAATACAGCCGGGCGCACAGCTCGTCCACCGTCACCGCCTGTTTCTTGGATAGAATCTCCAGAATTTTGTTTTGCCGTTCGAGGGGCAGCATAGGCTCCAACCCGCTTCCGTTTGATTATTTGTGAGCGAAAATGCAAAAAACAACGAAATGTATTGCGCATTTATCGATTTTCACGCCAGTTATAGACGAAATACGCTTTCTATACTATAATCGGAGTATACCAAAAATGAGCTGAAAAATCAAACGACAGAAAGGACTGGACATATGTACGATTTGCAGAAAGGCTACGAGGTGGCCAAGGAGTTGTATGCCCAATACGGCGTGGACGTCGACAAAGCCATGGAGCTGTGCGACAAAACGCCGATTTCGATTCACTGCTGGCAGGGGGACGACGTGGTCGGCTTCGAGAAAACCGGCGGTGCCCTGACCGGCGGCATCCAGACCACCGGCAACTATCCCGGCAAGGCCCGCACCCCCGAGGAGCTGCGCGCCGACATGGATTTCGCCCTGGGCTTCGTCCCCGGCGCGAAGAAGATCAACATCCACGCCAGCTATAACGAGTGCGATACATACGTCGACCGCGACGCCCTGGAGCCCAAGCATTTCGCCGCCTGGGCCGACTGGGCGGTGGAGAAGGGCTACGGCCTGGATTTCAACCCCACCTTCTTCTCCCATCCCTTGAGCGAGAACGGCACCCTTTCCGCCGCGAACGACAAGGTGCGCCGCTTCTGGATTGAGCACGACCTGCGGGTGCGGGAAATCGGCGGCTACTTCGCCGCGCGCACCGGCCAGCCCTGCGTCATCAACCACTGGATCCCCGACGGGTCCAAGGAGGTGCCGGTGGATACCCTGGCCCCCCGTCAGCGCCTGAAGGACAGCTACGACCAGATTTTCGCCAAGGACATCCCCGGCGTGGTGGACGCGGTGGAAAGCAAGGTCTTCGGCATCGGGGCCGAAAGCTACACCGTCGGCTCGCATGAGTTCTATATGTGCTACGCCATGAGCCGGCCGAACGTCCTGGTCACCTTCGACACCGGCCATTTCCACCCCACCGAGGTGGTCAGCGCCAAGCTGTCCTCCATGCTGACCTTCAAGGATAAGCTGCTGCTCCACGTGTCCCGCCCCGTGCGTTGGGACTCTGACCACGTGGTCGCCTTCGACGACGAGACCCGCGCCATCATGGACGAAATCGTCCGCATGAACGCCCTCGACCGGGTGTACATCGCCACCGACTACTTCGACGCCTCCATCAACCGGATCGTCGCCTGGGTCGTGGGCTCCCGCAACACCCGCAAGGCCCTGCTGGAAGCCCTGCTCCAGCCGGTGGACACCATGAAGGCCCTGGAGCGGGACGGCGACGTCAGCGCCCGCCTGGCCTATGTCCAGGAGTTCAAGGCCCAGCCCTTCTCCCTGGTGTGGGATTACTACTGCCAGAAGACCGGCACGGGCGTGGGCCTCGGCTGGCTGGACAGCGTGAAAGCCTACGAGAAAGACGTGCTGTCGCAGCGGGGCTGAACCGCCGCCATCACACTATAGACAAAGGAGCTGATTCTGCTTGGCCGGTAAACGAGTGTTGGCCTTCGACTTCGGCGCGTCCAGCGGCCGGGCCATCCTGGCCTCCTACGAGGACGGCAAAATCTCCATGCAGGAGATTCACCGGTTTTCCAACGACCCGGTCACCGTCTGCGGCGTGTTCCACTGGGATGTGCTGCGCCTCTTCTTCGAAATCAAGCAGGGGATCACCAAGGCCGTGCACCAGGGCGGCTTCGACGCCATCGGCATCGACACCTGGGGCGTGGACTTCGGCCTCCTCGACAAAAAGGGCCGCCTGCTGAACAACCCCGTCCATTACCGGGACGAGCGGACGGTGGGCATGATAGAAAAGGTCTTCGAGACCATCCCGGCGGAGGAGCTGTACGGCCGCACCGGCATCCAGTTCGCGCGGCTGAACACCCTCTTCCAGCTGGCCGCCCTGCGGCAGGACGAGCCGGAAACCCTCGCCCAGGCCGAGACCCTGCTGCTCATGCCCGACCTGTTCGCCTACCTGCTCACCGGGGTCAAGCGGGCCGAATACACCGAGGTGTCCACCACCCAGTGCCTCGACCCGAAAACCGGCGATTGGGCCTTCGATTTGCTGGAGCGGCTGGACATTCCCACCCGCCTGTTCCCGCCCATCATCGACGCGGGCCAGACCTACGGCCTGCTGTCCGACGCCATCTGCGAGGAGCTGGGCTGCCCGAAGGTGCCGGTCATCGCCGTGGCCACCCACGACACCGGTTCTGCCGTGGCCGCCGTGCCTACCCAGCAGGACGATTTCATTTACATAAGCTGCGGCACCTGGTCCCTCTTCGGCACCGAGCTGCCCGCGCCGGTCATCAACGAGACCTCCAGAAAATACAACCTGACCAACGAGGGCGGCTACGGCCGCACGGTGCGCTTCCTCAAGAACATCATGGGCCTGTGGCTCATCCAGGAATCCCGCCGCCAGTGGATCCGCGAGGGCGCCGACGTGTCCTACGCCGACCTGGAGCGGGAGGCCCTGGCCGCCAAGCCCTTCCAGTGCTTCATCAACCCCGACGACCCGAGCTTCGAGATGCCGGGCAACCTGCCCCGCCGGGTGCAGGAGTTCTGCCGGAAGACCGGCCAGTATGTCCCCGAAACCCGGGGCGAAATCATGCGCTGCATCTACGAAAGCCTGGCCATGCGGTACCGGTACACCCGCCGCTCCATCGAGGAGGTCACCGGCCGTTCCTATGAGGCCATCCATATGATCGGCGGCGGCACCAAGGATCGCCTGCTCTGCCAGATGACGGCCGACGCCTGCCGCTGCGAGGTGGTGGCCGGCCCCATCGAAGCCACCGCCATGGGCAACATCGCCGTCCAGCTCATCGCCCTGGGCGAGCTGAAGGATCTCAAGGAGGCCCGGCGGGTCATCGCCGATTCCGAACCCCTCAAGCACTACGCCCCCGAAAGCCCGGAGGTTTACGACGAGGCTTACGGCCGGTTTGAAAAATTGCTGTAAAGGTAGTGAAGGGTAGACCCATGAAAATTCTGGTGGTCAACGCCGGCAGCTCGTCCCTGAAATATCAGCTGTTTGATATGGACACGGGCCATGTGCTGGCCAAGGGCAACTGTGAACGCATCGGCGCCGGCGGCGCCGTCACCCACAAGAAGGCGGGCGCGCCGCCCTACAAGGTGGAAACCGCCCTCCCGGATCACGAGGCCGCGCTGAAATGGGTGCTGGATCTGCTGGTGGATCCCGTCCACGGGGTGCTTGCCGACATCCGCGAGATCGACGCGGTGGGTCATCGGGTGGCCCACGGCGGCGAGAAGTACAAGGCCTCCACCCTCATCGACGACGAGGTCATCGCCTATCTGGAATCCATCGTCAGCATCAACCCCCTCCACGGCCCTCCCGCCATCAAGGGGATGCAGGGCTGCCGCCGCCTGATGGGGGACACCCCCCAGGTCGGCGTGTTCGACACCGCGTTCTACGCGGGCATGGAGGACAAGGCCTATATCTACCCGCTGCCCTACCGGCTGTATGAGGAGAAGCGGATCCGCCGGTACGGCTTCCACGGCACCTCCCACCGGTATGTCTCCGGCAAGGCGGCCGAAAGAATGGGCCGCCCCCTGTCCGAGTTGAAAATCGTCACCTGCCACCTGGGCAACGGTTCCTCCATCACGGCGGTGGATCGCGGCCGGGCGGTGGATACCTCCATGGGCTTCACCCCGCAGGAGGGTATTCTCATGGGCACCCGGTCGGGCAGCATCGACCCCACCATCATCCCGTACCTCATCGAGCATGAGGGCATGACCGGGGAGCAGGTGGAGGACATGCTCAACCGGCAGTCGGGTCTCCTCGGGGTCTCCGGCCTGTCCAACGATTCTCGCAACGTCTGCGAGGCCGCCGCGCAGGGCCATTACCGCGCGGGGCTTGCCATCCGCATCCTGGTGCACGGCATCAAGAAGTATATCGGCGCTTACGTCGCGGAGATGAACGGCATTGACGCCCTGGTCTTCACCGCCGGCATCGGGGAAAACGACGCGGGGCTGCGCCGCCAGGTCTGCGCGGGCATGGATTATCTGGGCATCGCCCTGGATGAGGGGGCCAACAGCTCCCTGCCCCGGGGCGAGGCGGGGGACATCTCGGCCCCCGGCGCGCGGGTGCGCACCTTCGTCATCCCCACCGACGAGGAATACATGATCGCGAAAGACACGGAAACCCTGGCGAAATCCGTCATCCAATCCCATTGATATAAAGGAAAAGGAGAAGTTCATCATGATGTCACCCTATGAAATCAAAAAGGAAATCTGCGAAATCGGCCGGAGGATTTACATGAACGGCTTCGTCGCGGCCAACGACGGCAACATCTCCGTCAAGGTCAGCGAGAACGAATATTACTGCACCCCCACCGGCGTGTCCAAGGGCTTCATGACCCCCGACATGATCATCAAGATCGACGCCGACGGCAACAAGCTGGAGGGCAAGCTGAACCCCTCCTCCGAAATCAAAATGCATATGCGCGTCTACCGGGAGCGCCCGGACGTGAACGCCGTGGTGCACGCCCACCCGCCGACCGCCACCGCCTACGCCGTGGCCGGCATTCCGCTGGATAAGTACCTCCTGCCCGAGGCCATCCTGGTGCTGGGCGACGTGCCGATTTGCAAATACGGCACCCCCTCCACCATGGAAATCCCGGATTCCCTGGAGCCCTACATCCAGACCCACGACGCCTTCCTGCTGCAGAACCACGGCGCTCTGACCGTCGGCTGCAACCTGACCAAAGCCTTCTTCGTCATGGAAGAGGTGGAGTTCTCCGCGAAAATCGCCCTCATGGCCCAGCAGCTCGGCAACCAGAACGAGCTGACCTGCGACGAGCTGGCCAAGCTGATGGAACTGCGGGTGAAAATGCAGATTCCCGGCAAGCACCCGGGCTGCAAGAAGTGCCCCAACCTGGGCACCGAAAACTGCAAGTGCAAGCAGAACCTGCCCCACGGCGCTTCCGCCTCCTGCTCCTGCGGCGCCGCCGCCCCGGCCGATGTCAGCGACGACCTGGTGGCCGAAATCACCCGCAAGGTTCTCGCCGAGCTGAAGAAGTAAGACAGGATTTTTAGAGTGGGGGTGCTAACCCCCACAGGAGGTGGTGTTTGTGCCGCAAAGCAAACGGTTCCAGGCGCTGGCACAGCGCCCCGTAAATCAAGACGGTTTCGTCACCGAATGGCCGGAGGCGGGCATCGCGGCCATGGAATCCCCCTATGATCCGCCGTCCTCCCTGCGTATGGAGAACGGCCGGATCGTGGAGATGGACGGCAAGGCCCGGGCGGATTTCGACTTCATGGACGCGTTCCTCGCGGATCACGCCATCGATTTGGACGCCGCCGAGGAGGCCATGGCCGTCGACCCGCTGGAGATGGCCCGGATGCTGGTGGATATCCACGTGGACAAAACGGTCATCAACCGGCTGGCCGGGGGCATGACCCCCGCCCGGCTGTGCGAGGTGCTCCGCCACATGAACGTGGTGGAAATGATGATGGCCATGCAGAAGATGCGGGAGCGCAGCACCCCCTCCAACCAGTGCCATGTCACCAACCTGCGGGACAACCCGGTGCAAATCGCCTGCGACGCGGCGGAGGCCGCCCTGCGCGGCTTCGCCGAAACCGAAACCACGGTGGGCATCGCCCGGTACGCGCCGCTGTGCGCCCTCGGGCTGCTGGTCGGATCCCAGTGCGGCCGCCCCGGCGTGCTCTCCCAGTGCGCGGTGGAGGAGGCCACCGAGCTGAAGCTCGGGATGCTCGGCCTGACCACCTACGCGGAAACCATCTCGGTTTACGGCACCGAAAAGGTGTTTATCGACGGGGACGACACCCCGTATTCCAAGACCTTCCTCGCCGCGGCCTACGCGTCCCGCGGCATGAAGATGCGCTGCACCTCCGGATCGGGCAGCGAGGCCCTCATGGGCCACGCGGAGAAAAAATCCATGCTCTACCTGGAGGCCCGCTGCCTGCTGATGATCAAGGGCGGCGGCGTGCAGGGCACCCAGAACGGATCCATCAGCTGCATCGGCCTGGTGGGCGCGGTGCCCTCCGGCATCCGGGAGGTGCTTGCGGAGAACCTGCTGGCCGCCATGCTCGGCCTGGAGGTCGCCTCCGGCAATGACCAGAGCTTCTCCCACTCGGACATCCGGCGCACCGCCCGGATGCTGATGCAGATGCTCCCCGGCACCGACTTCATCTTCTCCGGCTACAGCTCGGTGCCCAACTACGACAACATGTTCGCCGGCTCCAACTTCGACGCGGAGGACTTCGACGATTACAACATCCTCCAGCGGGATTTGAAGGTGGACGGCGGTCTGCGTCCGGTGACGGAGGAGGCCGTGCACGCCGTGCGGCTGCGGGCCGCCAAGGCCATGCAGGCCGTGTTCGACCGGCTGGGCTTCCCGCCCGTTTCCGACGAGGAAGTGGAGCAGAACGTCCTGGCCAACGGCAGCAAGGACGTCACCGCCCTGCGGGACGTCAACGAGGACCTCAAGGCCGCCAAGCGGATCCAGGACGGCGAAATCGGCGGCCTGGACGTGGTCAAGGCCCTGGACGCCTCCGGCTTTTCCGACATCGCCGCCTCCCTGCTCGAAATGCTCAAGCAGCGGGTCTCCGGCGATTACCTGCACACGGCGGCCATCCTGGACAAGGATTTCCACGTGCACAGCAGCGTCAACAACCCGAACACCTACCAAGGCCCCGGCACCGGCTACCGCCTGGACGGGGCGGAATGGGAACGGGTCAAAAACATCCCGCAGGCCTTTGACTGCGCGTCGATTCAGTAAGGAGGGCGAAGCCATGGAACTCAATGAAGAACTGGTCGCCCTCGTCACCCAAAAGGTGCTCGAGACCCTGCGGGCGGGGGAAACCGCACCCGCCGGTTCCCAGGCGGCGGGGCTTCGCATGACCGTCCGCGACGGGGAGGAGGCCAAGCCCGGCGTCACCCCGGACGAGGTGGTCATCGGCGTGGCCCCGGCCTTCGCCCTCTCCCAGGTAAAAACCATCGGCGGCCTGCCCCATGCCGACGTGCTGCGGGAGCTGAGCGCCGGCATCGAGGAGGAAGGGCTGCGCGCCCGGTTTGTCCGCTTCCGCGACATCTCGGACGTGTCCTTCATCGCCCAGCGGGCCGCTAAGCTCAGCGGATCGGGCATCGGCATCGGCATCCAGTCCAAGGGCACGGCGGTCATCCATCAGAAGGATCTCTTCCCCCTGACCAACCTGGAGCTGTTCCCCCAGGCCCCCCTTATCACCCTGGAGATTTACCGCCAAATCGGCAAGAACGCCGCCCGGTACGCCAAGGGCCAGTCCCCGGTGCCGGTGGCGGTCGCCAACGACTTTATGGTGCGCCCCAAATTCCAGGCCCGGGCCGCCATCCTCCATATTAAGGAGACGGAGCATATCGTGGAAGGCGCTCCCCCCGTGGAATTGGAGGTGACCTGGCATGGCTGACGCGATGGAGGCGCTGGTGGCGAAAATCACCCGCGAGCTCCTGGAGCAGACCGGCGCTCCGGCCCCCGCCGCCCCCGTCGGCCGCTTCACCGCCGCGGATTACCCGCTGCTCGAGAAGCACCCCGAGGTGGTGCGCACCCCCACCGGCAAACCGATGGAGGCCATCACCATGGAGGCCGTGCGCAGCGGGGCCATTACCGGCGAGGATCTGCGTATTTCCCGGGACATGCTCCTCTGCCAGGCCGACGTGGCCGAAAGCGCGGGAAAAAAGCAGATGGCCGAAAACCTCCGCCGGGCGGCGGAAATGACCGCCGTGCCCGACGATAAGGTTATTGAGATGTACGACCTCCTGCGGCCCAACCGGGCCACCAAGGCCCAGCTTGAGCAGATGGCCGCCACCCTGGAGAATGACTACGGCGCGGCCATGTGCGCCCGCCTGGTGCGGGAAGCGCTGGAGGTTTATGAGAAACGGGGCATTCTGCTCCCCGGCTGACAGAAAGGTGGTGGAGACATGGCACGTGCCGGGCGCGTGGTGGCGGGCATCGACATCGGCAATTCCACCACCGAGGCCGTCCTGCTGGAAAAGCTGGACGGCGAAAGCCGCTATCTGGCCGGCGCCATGACCGCCACCACCGGCGTCAAGGGCACCCCCGATAACGCGAAGGGCTGTCTGGAGGCCCTGGACGAGGCGCTGCGGGCGGCGGGGCTTGCCTACGCTGACGTGGCGCAGATCCGCCTCAACCAGGCGGCTCCGGTCATCAGCGACCTGTCCATGGACACGGTCAGCGAAACCACCGTCATCGGCTCCGCCATGATCGGCCATAACCCGGACACCCCCGGGGGCGAGGGGCTGGCCGTGGGGAAAACCGTCCCCATCGCCCGGCTGGCCGAAGCCTCCGGCGACGTGGTGGCCCTGGTGGACGGGGACTGCCCCTATTACCGGGCGGCGGAAATCCTGAACAACGCCCCCGCCGGCTGCCGGGTGGTGGCCGCCATCTGCCGGAAGGACGACGGCGTGCTGATTGCCAACCGGCTGAAAACCCCCATCCCGGTGGTGGACGAGGTGGCCCACCTCGAAAAGGTGGAGCCCGGCGTCCCCGCCGCCGTGGAGGTGGCGAAAAACGGCGAGAGCGTCAAGACCCTCTCCAATCCCTACGGCCTGGCCGGCCTGTTCGGCCTCACGCCGCAGGAAACCCGGGACGCCATCCCCGTGGCCCGCAGCCTCATCGGCTGCCGCTCCGGCGTGGTGCTCCGCGCCGAGGGGGCCAGCGTCAAGGTCAGCAAAATCCCCGCCGGCACCGTGGACATCCAGGGCGACCGCGGCCGCGCCCGCCTGGACGTGAACGCCGGGGCGGACGCCCTGATGAAGGCCGTCGCCCAGGCGGGCGACATCCGGGACATTACCGGAGAGCCCAACACCAACGCGGGCGCCCTCCTCTCCCGGGTGAAGGCCGGCATGGCCTCCCTGACCGGCCAGTCCCCGGAGGAGCTGCATATCGTGGATATGCTGGCCGCCGATACCTTTTCGTCGGTGGAGGTGGCCGGCGGCCTGGCCGGGGAATCGGCCATGGAAAACGTGGTGATGCTCGCCGCCATGGTGCAGACCTCCCGTCTGCCCATGCAGGCTATCGCCGAGGAGCTGTCCCGCCGGACGGGGATTTTCGTCCGTGTGGCGGGCCGGGAGGCCGAAATGGCCCTTAAGGGCGCCATGACCACCCCCGGCGCCGGCGTTCCCCTGGCCATCCTGGACTTGGGCGGCGGATCCACCGACGCGGCGCTCATCGACGAAAACGGCGCGATCACCGCTGTCCACCACGCGGGCGCGGGGGAGATGGTCACCCGGATCATCGACCTCGAGCTGGATTTGCACGACCGGGACACGGCGGAGCTTATCAAGAAATACCCCCTGGCCAAGGTGGAGGGCCTGCTGTTCCTCCGCTTTGAGGACGGCAGCGTCAAGTTCGTCAGCGAGCCGCTGCCCCCCGAGCTGTTTGCCCGGGTGGTCATCGTGGCCGGGGATACCCTGGTGCCTGTCCGCTCCTCCAAGCGGCTGAGCATCGACCGCATCGCCCTGGTGCGGCGGGAAGCCAAGCGCAAGGTGTTTATCGCCAACGCGGAACGGGCCCTGCGCCGGGTGGCGCCGGACGGCGATCTGCGGCAAATCGGCTCGGTAGCCCTGGTGGGCGGCAGCTCCCAGGACTTCGAAATCGCCGATCTGCTGGCCGAGCACCTGATGGCCTACCGGATCACCACCGGCCGGGCCAACCTGCTGGGCTTTCTGCCCCCACACAGCGCCGTGGCTCTGGGCCTGGCGCTGGCGGACGACGCATGAACCATGGAAAAGACGGTATGAAACTAGGGGGGAATGTCCCCCGCGAAGGAGGTGACGCGCAGCGGCATGGAACTCTATACGAAAAAAGGCGACGGCGGCCGGGCGAGTACCATCACCCGGATGAATATCCCCAAGAACAGCCCGATTTTCGAGCTGCTGGGCACCCTGGACGAGTTCACGTCGGCCCTGGGGGTGGCCAAGCGGAAGGCCCCGGCCTCCCTGGCCCCTCTGCTGGAGGAGATCCAGGGCCATGTCATCGCCCTGAACGGCGAGCTGGCCGGCGGCCAGAAATTCGCCACCGGCGAGAAGGTGCGGCAGCTGGAAGCCGCCATCGATTCCCTGATGGAAAACGTCCCGCCCTTCAGCGGCTTCATCCTGCCGGGCGGTTCAGAGGGCGGCGCGGCCCTGGATCTGGCCCGCGCCGTGGCCCGCCGGGCGGAACGCTGCGCGGTGGCCGCCTCCCAGACCGGCGGCGTGAACCGCGACGTGCTGGCCTGGATGAACCGCTTGTCGGATTTGCTGTACGCTCTGGCCCGCGTCTGCGACCGCACGACGCCCGCCCCGTCCCCGGCCCCGGCCGCGCCGGTCATGGCCTCGTCCCTGACGGCGGACGGCTTCTGCGACCAGGCCGCGGCCCTCTGCCGGGCCCTCCGGCTGCGCGCGAGGGAGCAGGGCTTCCGGGTGGTGGCCGCCGTCTGCGACGCCGGCGGCAACGCCGTCGCCCTCCAGCGGGACGACGACGCATACATCGCCAGCGTGGACGTGGCCTCCAATAAGGCGTTCACGGCGGTTTCCCTGAAAATGACCACCGAGCAGGTGGGCCGGCTGGCCCAGCCCGGCGCCCCCCTCTACGGGGTGCAGCACACCAACCAGGGCCGGATCGTGATTTTCGGCGGGGGCGCCCCCTTGATGCGCGGCGGCGTCATCGTCGGCGGCCTGGGGGTCAGCGGCGGTTCCGCCGAGCAGGACACCGCCCTGTGCGACTACGGCGTGCAGCTTTTTGAAAAGGAGATGGAAACCCTTGGCTTTTGAAATTTCCGAAGCACAAATCGAGAAAATCGTGGAACAGGTTCTGCGCAGCCTTCCGGACGCCTCCGCGCCGGCCGCACAGTGGGATGCCACCGGGTACGGCGGCCGGAAATTCATTGGGATTTTCGAGAGTATGGAAGCCGCCATCGAGGCCACGGCGGCCGGCTATAAGGCCCTCAGAGAGATGACGGTGGAGCAGCGGGAGAAAATCATCACCGAAATCCGCCGCCTGACCCGGGCCGAGGCCGAAACCATGGCCCGCCTGGGCGTGGCCGAAACCGGCATGGGCCGGGTGGAGCATAAGACCGCCAAGCACCTGCTGGTGGCGGACAAAACCCCCGGCACCGAGGACATCGTGTCCGAGGCGCGTACCGGCGACCACGGCCTGACCCTCGTGGAAATGGCCCCCTTCGGCCTGGTGGGCAGCATCACCCCCAGCACCAACCCCAGCGAAACGGTGCTGTGCAACAGCATCGGTATGGTGGCCGCGGGCAACGGCGTGGTCTTCAACCCTCACCCCCACGCCATCGCCACCTCGAATTACGCCGTCGACCTGGTCAACCGGGCCTCCAAGGCGGCGGGCGGCCCCGAAATTCTGGTCTGCTCGGTGGCCAAGCCCACCATGGAGACCGCCAAGGTCATGCAGACCCATCCCGCCATCAAGCTGCTGGTCTGCACCGGCGGCCCCGGCGTGGTGAGGGCGGTGCTCTCCTCCGGCAAGAAGGCCATCGGCGCGGGCGCGGGCAATCCCCCCGTCATCGTGGACGACACCGCCGACATCCGCAAGGCTGCCAAGGACATTATCGACGGCTGCACCTTCGATAACAACCTGCCCTGCATCGCGGAAAAAGAGGTTTTCGCCTTCCAGAATATCGCCGACGAGCTGATCCACTACATGCGGCAGAACGGCGCCTATCTCATGAGCGCCGAACAGGCCGACGCCCTGGCCCAGATCGTCCTGGTCGATCAGGAGGACAAGAAAACCGGCAAAATGCGCCGCGTCATCAACCGCAAGTGCGTGGGCCGGGACGCCGACGTGCTGCTTTCCATGATCGGGGTCAAGGCGGACAAGGAAATCCGCTGCCTCATCTGCGAGACGGATTTCGGCCATCCCTTCGTGCAGGAGGAGCTGATGATGCCCATCCTGCCCATCGTGCGGGTGGGGGACATCGACGAGGCCATCGACCTGGCCGTCAAGGCCGAGCACGGCAACCGGCACACCGCCCACATGCATTCCAAGAATGTGGATCATCTCAGCCGGTTCGCCAAGGCGGTGGAAACCACCATCTTCGTCAAGAACGCCCCGTCCTACGCGGGCATCGGCTTCGGCGGGGAAGGACATACCACCTTCACCATCGCGGGCCCCACGGGCGAGGGCATCACCTCCGCCCGCAGCTACACCCGCAAGCGCCGCTGCGTGATGGCGGATAACTTCCGCATCATATAAACGAGTCAATCAACGGATAGAAATTGAGGTGCAAACATGGATTTGAATGCGAATCAGGTGGAGAGCATCGTGCGTCAGGTCCTCACCCAGATGGGCGGGGCCTCCGCTCCGAAAAAGGCCGCGGGCATCCCCGCCACCGCCCGGGTCGCCATGCTCACCGGCCCCAAGACCATCGAGGTCAAGGAATTCCCCATGCCCCAGGTGGGCGACAACGATATTCTGGTCAAGGTAGAGGGCTGCGGCGTCTGCGGCACCGACGTCCACGAGTGGAAGGGCGACCCCTTCGGCCTGGCCCCGGTGGTTCTCGGCCACGAGGGCACCGGCGAAATCGTGGCGCTGGGCAAGAATATCAAGTGCGACACCGCCGGCAAGCCCCTGAAGGTGGGGGATAAGCTGGTGACCTCGGTCATCAGCTGCGGCGAATGCGGCATCTGCCGCCTGCATCCCGGCACCACCAACCTGTGCGATAACCAGGGCATCTTCGGCCTGATTTCCGACAGCCCCGACAAGCACCTGAACGGCTGGTTCGCCACCCACCTGCTCATCAGCGGCAAAGGCGCGACCTACTTTGAGGTCAACGACCTGAACCTGAAGGAGCGGATGCTGCTGGAGCTGGCGTGCGTGTGCGTCCACGCCCTGGGCCGGGGCAACGGCACCGGCCTGTTAAACTTCGGCAGCAAGGTGCTCATCCAGGGCTGCGGCCCGGTGGGCCTGATGATGATCGCGGTGCTGCGCGCGGCGGGCATCAATCACCTCATCGCGGTGGACGGCTCCGCCTCCCGCCTGGAGATGGCCAAGAAGCTGGGCGTCAAGACGGTCATCAACTTCCGCGAGGCCGACACCCTGGAGAAGCGGGTCGCGGCCGTCAAGGCGGTCACGAACGGCATGGGCGCCGACTTTGCGTACCAGTGCACCGGCGCGCCCCCCGCGGCCGCCGATATCTACAGCTACATCCGCCGGGGCGGCGGGCTGTGCGAGATGGGCTTCTTCGTCAACAACGGCGAATGCACCATCAACCCCCACTTCGCCCTGTGCAATAAGGAAATCAATCTCGTCGGCTCCTGGGATTACAGCGCGTCGGATTATCCCACCACCATCGCCTTCCTCAAGCAGGCGCGGGAGATGAAGATTCCGATCGAGGACCTGATCACCCACAGCTTCCCGCTGGATAAGCTCAACGAGGCCATGGAGGTCAACGTGTCCCAGAAGGGCATTAAGATCGCCTATGTGGCCGAAGCGTAAGCGAAGCTTACGATTCAGCTTGGAAACCCCTTGCGAGCCAGGACGGCGGCTCGCATTTCGCGGAGGACGCCGCGAAAACGGTCTTTTCCCGCATTAATAGGATGCGGGAACTCTCAGAAAGGTACAGGTACACAGTATGGCGCTTGGTTTGATTGAGGTTTTCGGCTTCACCACCTCCATCGTGGTGGCCGACGCCGTGGCGAAGGCCGCGGACGTGACCATCGTCGCGCTGGACAAAAATAAACCCGCGAACGGCGACGCGGCGGAGGTTCCTCTGCTGATGACCATCAAGTTCGAAGGGGACGTGGCGGCGGTGGAGGCCGGCATGCAGGCGGGCGTCGCGCTGGCGGAGAGCCGGGGGCTGCTGGTGACCAGCCACATGATTTCCCGGCAGGAGGCCGATACCGAGAAGATGGCCCGCATTAACGCTCTGGGCAAGGATAAGCTGAACACAGCCTATCTTGAAGAATATTGACCCCGCTCATTGGAAAAAACACTTGTCATAAAAGGAGAAAAACGATATGATGGAAGCATTGGGAATGGTAGAAACCCGCGGCCTGGTCGCCGCTATCGAAGCCGCCGACGCCATGGTGAAAGCGGCCAACGTCACCCTCATCGGCTCTGAGAAAATCGGATCCGGCTTGGTGAGCATCATGGTGCGCGGCGATGTCGGCGCTGTGAAGGCCGCCGTCGAGGCCGGCGGCGCTGCCGCGTCCCGCCTGGGCGAAGTCATCGCTACCCACGTGATTCCCCGCCCCCACGGCGACGTGGAGAAGCTGCTGCCTGTCCTGAAGTAAGAACCAGTCCCAATAGCCGTTCAAGGGCCATTCATTGGCGGATTTTTCACCATACGGCGTTGTCAAATCTTGCATTCCATCAAGGAGTGCGGCGATTTTCCGCCTTGTCTGGTGAAAAATCCGCTCAAAGCCTGACCATTTCAGGCTATTGGTACAGGTTCTAAGCTCTCGACAGACCGGCTCAATTCGCTCTGGAAAGGCACGGTACCCGACATGAACAAAGCCATTGCCCTTTTGGAAGTGCAGGCTATGGTCACGGCCATCACCGGCCTGGACGCCATGCTCAAGGCGGCCGACGTGCGGCTCATCCATGTGGAAAAACGCCTGGGCGGCCGCCTGGTGACGATTGTGGTGGACGGAACGGTCTCCGACGTGACCGCGGCGGCTGAGGCCGGCCGGGAAGCGGCGGCCCGGGTGGGGAAGGTGAAGCTCTGCGAGGTCATCGCCAACCCCCATCCCGAGGTGACCAAATTCCTGTATACCGACTGACCGCTGAGGCAGCGGTTTCATTCCCGCGAAAGGATGCGATTCCATGGCAGAAGCCAAGAAGACCCCTGCCGCCAAGGCCGTGGAGGAGCCTGCGTCCAAAGCCGCCCCGGCGGCCAAACGCCCGGCCTCCCGCAAAGCGGCCCCGTCCGCGGCGGCTCAGCCCGCCACCACCACCCCTGTTATGAAAAAGGAGAAAACGAACATGGAAGCTTTAGGAATGGTAGAAACCCGCGGCCTGGTCGCCGCTATCGAAGCCGCCGACGCCATGGTGAAAGCGGCCAACGTCACCCTCATCGGCTCTGAGAAAATCGGATCCGGCTTGGTGAGCATCATGGTGCGCGGCGATGTCGGCGCTGTGAAGGCCGCCGTCGAGGCCGGCGGCGCTGCCGCGTCCCGCCTGGGCGAAGTCATCGCCACCCACGTGATTCCCCGTCCCCATAACGACGTGGAGAAGCTGCTGCCCGTTCTCAAATAAGCGCTTTGCTAAAATCACAGAGATTGAGAAAAAGCGTGGTTTCGCGTCTATAAGACGCGAAATGCGGGCCACCCTTCATGTGCCCACCGGCATAACGCTCGCGTTATGCCTACGGTTTTTCAAGGGCGCGTTGCAAAAACTTGCAACGCGCCCCCCCGCCGCGGGGACGCGCGCGTCCCGGTCCGTCCATCCACCCAGGTGCTTTGATTTTGCTCATAACGTGTTTGATTATAGAGAGTAAAGCCGTGTAAGGAGGCCGTCAACCATGAGTGTGGACGCTGCTGTCGTTTCGGAAATTGTCCGCCGTGTTCTGCGGGAACAGGGAGGGGCCGCCGCCCCTCAAGCCGTTCCCGTCGGCGTGTCCAACCGCCATATCCATCTGACCCAGGAGCATGTGGAAATCCTCTTCGGAAAGGGCTATGCGCTCACCCCTCTGAAGGATTTGTCTCAGCCGGGGCAGTATGCCTGCAAGGAGCTGCTGACCATCATCGGGCCCTCCCTGCGGCCCATTGAGAATGTGCGGGTGCTCGGCCCGGTGCGGAAAAAGACCCAGGTGGAGATTTCCCGCACCGATTCCTTCACCCTCAAGGTCAAGCCCCCGGTGCGCGAATCCGGCGACACGGCGGGAAGCGCCGGGCTGACCATCGTCGGCCCCAAGGGCGTGGTGACCATCGAGGAAGGCTGCATCATCGCCAACCGGCACATTCATATGAGCCCCGCCGACGGGGAGGCCTTCGGCCTGGGGGACGGAGATACTGTCACCGTGGAGACCGACGGTGCCCGCCGTACCCGGTTTTACGACGTGCAGATCCGGGTCAGCCCCCAGTTCCGTCTGGAAATGCACATCGATACCGACGACGCCAACGCCGCCGGCATCGGCAACGGGGCCCAGGTGAAGGTCTTGCAGGACACGAAATAAGGAGTAACGCGCCGCGGGGCGGCGGAAAGGCTGAGGTTTTGCTATGCTGATGGGGAAGGTGGTCGGCAATGTGGTGTCGACCCGGAAAAACGAAAAAATCATCGGTTCCACCATTCTGGAAATCCGCCTGATGGAAAACCGGCAGGAAACCGATAAGTACATCATTGCCATCGACAGCCTGGGCGCCGGCATCGGGGAAACCGTGCTGGTCACCACGGGCAGCAGCGCGCGGCTGGCTCTGCCGAATCAGCAGGCGCCGGTGGACGCGGTGGTCGTGGGCATCGTCGATTATTAACGGCTGTCGCGCTCTTGTCAGACTGCTCTAGGATGGAAGGAACATCGAGATGAACATCAACGAACTGAAAAAACGGATAGCGGACGCGGGCTGTGTGGGCGCGGGCGGCGCCGGTTTTCCCACCGCCGTCAAGGTGGCGGAGGGGGCCGACTCCCTGATCATCAACGCCGCCGAATGCGAGCCGCTGCTGTATACCGACTATTATGTGATGAAGCGGGCCATGGAGCGCATCGCCTCCGGCGCCGAAACCGTCATGGAGGCGGCGGGGATCCCCAATGGGTACCTGGGCGTCAAGGCCCACACCGCCAAGCGCCTGGGGCTCAGCCACGGGGACGCGGTGTCCTCCCACGTGAAGGTACATATTCTCCCCGACGTCTATCCCATGGGGGATGAAATCATCCTGATTTATCAGGTGCTGGGCCGGGTGGTTACCCCTGGCAGCCTGCCCCTGTCCGCCGGGGTGCTGGTCTTCAACGCCGAGACTCTGTACAACGTGGATCGGGCGGTGAAGGAAGGCCTGCCGGTGACAGAAAAATGGGTGACCATCGGCGGCAAGGTGGCCCGTCCCGTGTCTCTGAAGGTGCCGGTGGGCACCGGCGTGGCCGAGCTGTTCGCCCATCTGGGCGTGAGCGTGCCGGAGGGCTGCGTGGTCATCGACGGCGGCCCTGCCATGGGCCCGGTCATCAACCCGGATACGGCGGTGATCACCAAGACCACCAAGGGGTTGCTGATTCTGCCCGACGACATCCCCGCCATCACCAGCAAGCTCAGCCAGAACCGGGCGGTGATGGCCCACGCCTCCTCCAACTGCTGCCAGTGCACCCTCTGCTCCGAGATGTGCCCCCGGGCCCTCATCGGGTACCCCCTGCGGCCCCATAAGATCGTGCGCACCTCGCTGTCCCTCGTGGAGGAGATGCCCGAGGCGTTCACCGAGGCCCAGGTGTGCAGCGCCTGCGGCGTCTGCGAGCTGACCGCCTGCTGCCAGGGGATCAGCCCCCGCCGGGTGTACGCCCAGGTCAAGGGGATCCTGGCCAAGAACAAGCTGCGCTACCAGCATAAGGGGGAGCTCACGGTGGATCCCGACCGGGAATACCGGATGCTGCCCAGCGACCGCTTTATGACCCGCATCGGCGTCGCGCCGTTTGACGCCGTGCCCGATTTCCTGCCCGACGGCTACGTCCCCTCCCGGGTGACCCTTCCCATGCGCCAGCATGTGGGCGCTCCCGCCGCCCCCGCCGTCAAGGCCGGGGACACCGTGCGGGCCGGGGACATCGTCGGGGCCGCGGCGGGCGTCGTGTCGGCCAACATCCACGCGCCGGTATCCGGCCGGGTGGCCTCCGCCGACGCGGGTGCCGTGGTCATTGTGACGGCCTGAGAGGAAAGACAAACGGAACATCCGGAAAGGTTGATGGCAGATGGTATACGCAGTTGGCGTCATTGAGATAAAAAGCATTGCAAAGGGTGTGGAGGCGTGCGACAGCGCGCTGAAATCGGCGGGCGTCCGCCTGATTTCGGCGCATCCCTCCTGCCCGGGAAAATATGAGATCCTGCTGACCGGGAACCTCTCGGACGTGCAGACGGCCCTGGAACGGGTTCGCTCCTTCTACGGCAGCTACATCGTGGACGCGGTGCTGATGGGCCGCATCGACGAATCGGTCGTCAAGGCCCTCATGGGCGCGCAGACGGCGGTGGCCACCGGCGCGCTGGGCATTGTGGAGACCTTCTCCGCCGCCAGCGCCATCAAGGCGGCGGACACGGCGGTCAAGACCTCCAAGGTGGAGATCCTCGACCTGCGGGTCTCCCGCGGCATGGGCGGCAAGGGCGTCGTCATGCTCACCGGCGAGGTCAGCGACGTGACCGCGGCGGTGGAGGCCGGCGGAGACTACGCCAAGCAGCAGGGGCTGTTTTGCAGCAGCTCGGTCATGGCCGCGCCCCACGAGGAGCTGTGGCAGTATCTGTAAAACCGTACAGGCGGGATGCAGCACATGGCACATAATGAAAAGCCGGGGCGTTTGCCGCCCCGGCTTTATGCCGTTTATTCCGCCGCTTTTTTCCGGACGCTCAGAACAGCCACCAGGGGGAAATGGTCGGAGGGATACCGGCCGTCCAGGCTGCTGGTGTCCAGATAGGCGTCCTGAATCTGAAAATCGTCGCTGACAAAGATGTAATCGATGGGGCGGCGGCCCTTGCACCGGCCCCGGAAGCCGTGATAGGAATTGTGGATATCCTTCGTATCAAAGCGGGAATAGACGCTGGTCAGATGGATGTCGGTAAAGGGATGCCGGTTTTCGGACAGCATCCTCACCGGCTTGCTGCCCGGGCGGGCGTTGAGATCCCCCATGAGGATGGTGGGCAGCTTTTCCCGCAGGTTGTACCGGTGCATATACTCCAGGATGGTGCGCACGCCCAGGCTCCGCGCCGGGCCGCAGACGTGGTCGAAATGGGTGTTGAACACCCGGATTTTCTGCCCAAGCTCCTTGGAATACACCTCGCACACGGTGCAGATGCGGGGGAACATGGCGAAATAGGCGCGGCTGCCGCTTTTCTCCGGATGCTTGGAGAGCCAGAACGTCTGGTCGTACACGGCGGCCCAGTCCGGCTCGTGCACCAGGATGGCGGAATGCTCGTTGGTGCGCTTGCGGGTGCGGCCCCAGCCGAAAATGCTGTAGTCCGTGAGCAGGCGGCGGATATCCTCCTTCATGGCGGGCATCAGCTCCTGCACGCCCACGATGGCGGCGCCGGATTCCTCGATGAGGCGGGTGACCAGCTCCCGCCGGTTGGTCCAGGAGTGGGATCCGTGAAAAATCGAGTCGCGTTTGACGTTGAAGGAAACGACTTTGAGGGCTTCTTCCATGCCGGGGTCATCCTTTCGGACAAATTGTCGGAAACAGGGGACGAAAAGCCCTTGCTTTCATTTCATAGCCATGACGCATTCCTTTCCACAAAAACCGTTGGAAAGAAAGGTATGCCTTTCTTTCCAACTATATACCTTCCGGCCCGGAAGGTCAATCGGTATTTCTTGAAGAATTTCGAAAGATTTTTGGTAGAGCCGCCTGCGGCGGAAGAAAGGGGGAAAACGGCGCATGGATCGCACCATCCTGCACTGCGATTGCAACGGCTTTTACGCCTCGGTGGAGGGGGTGCGCGATCCCGCCCTGCGCCGGGTGCCCATGGCGGTGTGCGGCGATCCGGAGCACCGTCACGGCGTCATCCTCGCCAAGAACGAGCTGGCCAAGCAGCGGGGCGTCCGGACGGCGGAGACCGTTTTCCAGGCGCGGCAGAAATGCCCGGGACTGGTTTTGGTGCCGCCCCACCGGGAGCTCTACGAGGAATATTCTCGCCGGGTCAACGCCATTTATGCGCGGTATACCGATATGGTGGAGCCTTTCGGCATTGACGAATCCTGGCTGGACGTGACCGGCAGCCGCCGGCTGTTCGGCGGCGGGCAGGCCATCGCCGACGCCCTGCGCCGGACGGTGCGGGAGGAGACCGGCCTGACCATATCGGTGGGCGTGTCGTTCAACAAAATTTTTGCCAAGCTGGGCAGCGATTACCGCAAGCCGGACGCCACGACGGTGATCACCCGGGAGAATTACAAGCAGGTGGTGTTCCCCCTGCCGGCCGCGGCACTGCTGTACGTGGGGGACAAGGCGGCGGCCACCCTGGCGGGCATGGGCATCCATACCATCGGGGAGCTGGCCGGGGCGGACCCGTACCGGCTGACCCGCGCCCTCGGGCGGCTGGGGGAGATGCTGCACCGCTACGCGTGCGGGCTGGACGACAGCCCGGTCCGCCTGGCGGCGCAGGGACGGGACATCCAGTCGGTGGGCAATAACATGACCTTTCCCCGGGATTTGACGGGGGAGGAGGACGTGCGGGCGGGGGTGCTCCTGCTCGCCGACAGTGTGGCCGAACGGCTGCGCCGCCAGGGGCTTTGGTGCCGGACGGTGCAGGTGATCGTCAAGAACCCGGCGCTGCAGACCATTTCCCGGCAGCAGCCCCTGCGCCGGCCGACCAATCTGGCCGCCGAGCTGGCCGCGGCGGCCATGGACATTCTCCGCCGCTCCTGGAGCATGGACAAGCCCATCCGCATGCTCTCCCTGACCGGCCTGCAGTTGACCGACCGGGACGAGGGGGAACAGCTGTCCCTGTTCGACGACGGGGAGGGGGAGCGCCATGATAAGCGGGAACGCCTGGAGACCGCCATGGATCGGATCCGGCTGAAATACGGCCGGGCCGCCATCCGCCCCGGGGCGGCCATGCGCGGCGACCTGGGCGGAGAAACGCCCGAAAACCGGCGGGAAAAGGGCGATGCTGGGAAATAAAACTTTTTGTATTTTTCTTGCAGAAAATGATTGACAAACCACGTGCTATCGCTTATAATATACACCGTCGCTGATGTCCGGGCACCTGGATATCGTGGATGCTCCGGCATCCGGCGGTCAAGTGGCCCGGTAGTTCAGCTGGTTAGAACGCTAGCCTGTCACGCTAGAGGTCGACGGTTCGAGCCCGTTCCGGGTCGCCACTTGCATCTATAGCTCAGTCGGCAGAGCGCATCCTTGGTAAGGATGAGGTCAGCAGTTCGAATCTGCTTAGATGCTCCATGAAAATCCCCGCGTTGCCGATGGCTTCGCGGGGATTCTGTTTTTTCATTGTACATAGGGAAGGGAGAGCCGCTTATGCCCAGCTTACTCATTCTCGGGGCCGGAGGGTTCGGCCAGATGGTCAAGGAAACCGCCGGCTTGTTGGGGTACGCCCCCGTCATGTTCCTGGACGACGCCGCCAAGGGGGCGGACGTGGCGGGGAAATGCTGCGATTATCACGCCAAGCGCGCGGAATTCGACACCGCCGTCGCCGCCTTCGGCAACAGCGATATGCGCCTGACCTGGACGGATAAGCTGCTTCAGGCGGGGTACGCCGTGCCCGCCCTCATCCACCCCTCCGCCGTCGTCAGCCCCAGCGCGGTCATCGGGCCGGGCTGCTTCATCATGCAGCGCGCCGTGGTCAACACCCACACCCGTATCGAGCGGGCGGTGCTGGTCAACAGCGGCGCGGTGGTGGATCACGACACGACGGTGGGCGCGGGGGCCCACGTGGGCCTGGGCAGCGTGGTCAAGGCCTACTGTGCCATCGCGCCGGGCCGCAAGGTGGAGGCGGGCGAGGTGGTCTTCTCCACCCGGCGGCAAATCGACGGGGTGAACAGCCGGGCGCTGGAGGACGCGCTGTACGCCTTCGGCTTCGGGACGCAGTGCCGGTACGTCAAGCCCTTCGGCGCGGGGCATATCAACGAAACCTACGCGGTATACATGCCCGGCGCGGACGGGGCGGATGAGCTGACCTATGTGCTCCAGCGGGTGAACACCAACGTGTTCAAGGATCCGGCCGGGGTGATGGAAAACATCTTCGGCGTGACCGAATTCATGCGGGACGTAATCCGCGCGGAGGGCGGCGACCCCGACCGGGGCACCCTGTCCTATATCAAGACCAAGTGCGGGCATAACTATTTCGAGGACGACGAGGGGCAGCCCTGGCGCTGCTACAACTATATCCCCGATTCCGTCTGCTATCAGACGGTGGAGCGGCCGGAGCAGTTCTATCAGTCCGCCCGCAGCTTCGGGCATTTCCTCAAGCAGCTGGGCGCGTACCCGGCGGCGAGCCTGCACGAGACCATCCCGCATTTTCACGACACCGTGCGGCGGTACGAGGCTTTTGAAAAGGCGCTGCGCCGGGACGTGATGGACCGGGCCCGGCGGTGCCGGCCGGAGGCCGCCTTCGCGCAGGCCCGGCGGGAGGACTGCGGCCGGCTGGTGCGCCAGCAGGAGCAGGGGCTGCTCCCTCTGCGGGTGACCCACAACGACACCAAGCTCAACAACATCCTCTTTGACGCCGCCACCGGCGAGGGGCTGTGCATCATCGACCTGGACACCATCATGCCCGGCCTGGCCGCCAACGATTTCGGCGATTCCATCCGCTTCGGCGCGAGCACGGCGGCGGAGGACGAGCCGGAGCTTGATAAGGTGCACTTCGACATCGGCCTGTACGAGCTGTACGTCAAGGGGTATCTGGAAACGGCGGGCGAAGTGCTGACCCCCGCCGAGCTGGACAGCCTGCCCTGGGGCGCGCGGCTGATGACGCTGGAATGCGGCATGCGGTTCCTCACCGACTTTTTGCAGGGGGACACCTATTTTAAGACCGCCTATCCCGAGCACAACCTGGTGCGGGCCCGCACCCAGTTCAAGCTGGTGCAGGAGATGGAGCAGCAGTTCGACGCCATGCGGCGGCTGGTGCGCCGGTACGCGGGACAGGAATACGGACAATAAAGCACCGCCCCGGTGGCGGCCCTTATCGGGCTGCCACCGGGGCGGTTTTCAGTCCTCGTCCTGCAGGGCGGCGTAGCCTTCCTCGCCGGTACGCACCTTGACGACGTTTTCCACGTCGTAAACGAAGATCTTGCCGTCGCCCACAGCGCCGGTGTACAGCGCCCGGCGCACCGTGGCAATCAGCAGATCCAGCGGCACCTTGCTGATGACGACCTCCAGCTTGACCTTGGGCAGCAGGGTGGTTTCCACCTCGGCGCCGCGATAGTATTCCCGGCGCCCCTTCTGCATGCCGCAGCCCAGTACCTGGGTCACCGTCAGGCCGGTGATGCCGATTTGCTCCAGAGCGGCCTTCAACTCTTCGAACTTGCTTTGCCGGGTGATGACGACCACCTTGGTCAGCTTGACGTCCGGTCCGGCCGTGCTCACCACCGGCACCGCCGCCTCCACCGGCACCGCCGCCGCGGCCTCGTTCTCCGCCGGCATGAAGTCGGCGTAGCTGCTTGTCAGGCCGTGCTCGATGATGTCCAGCCCCGCCGTTTCCTCATTTTTGGGAACCCGAAGGCCGATGGTTCTCTTGATTACCTGGAACACCACGGTCATGGTAACGCCCACCCAGGCGATCACCGCGGCCACGCCCAGGGCCTGCACCCCCAGCATTTTGAAGCCGCCGCCGTAGAACAGGCCGCCGTCCACCGCGAACAGGCCGGTCAGCAGGGTGCCCGTCGCGCCGCACAGGCCGTGCACGCCGATAGCGCCCACCGGATCGTCGATTTTCAGCACCTTATCGATGAACTCGATGCCGAAAACCACCACGAAAGCGGCGATCAGGCCGATGAAGAACGCGCCCACCGGCGTGACTGCGTCGCATCCGGCGGTGATGGCCACCAGACCGGCCAGGGAGCCGTTGAGAGTCATGGACACGTCGGGCTTTTTATACCGGATCCAGGTGATAATCATCACCGCCGTCGTCGCCGTGGCCGCCGCCAGGTTGGTGGTGACGAAAATATCGGCGGCCGAACGGATCGCGTCGTCCCCGGTCATGGAAACGGTGGAGCAGCCGTTGAAGCCGAACCAGCAGAACCACAGGATGAAGACGCCGAGGGCGCCGAGAGGGAGGCTGTGGCCCGGGATGGCCCGGGGCTTGCCGTCCTTGCCGTATTTGCCGATGCGGGGCCCCAGGATTTTCGCGCCCACCAGGGCCGCCACGCCGCCCACCATGTGCACGGCGGTGGAGCCGGCGAAATCGTGGAAGCCCAGCTGGGACAGCCAGCCGCCGCCCCAGATCCAGTGGCCGGAGATGGGGTAGATGACGGCGCTGATCACCAGGCTGTAGACCAGATACGAGGAGAACTTGGTCCTCTCCGCCATCGCGCCGGAGACAATGGTGGCGGCGGTGGCGCAGAACACCGTCTGGAAGATGACGAACGCGCTCGAGGGGAACGACTGGCTGTAATCGCCGCGGATAAAGAAGTCCAGCCCGCCGATGAAAGGCCCGTCCCCCGCAAACATCAGCCCGAAGCCGATGGCCCAGAAGACCAGGGTGCCCACCGCGAAATCCATCAGGTTTTTCATGATGATATTCCCGGCGTTTTTCGCCCGGGTGAAGCCGGTTTCCACCATGGCGAACCCGGCCTGCATGAAGAAGACGAGTACCGCCCCCAGCAGTACCCAAATGGTGTCCAGTGCCGCAAACATACTGCATTCCTCCTAAAATAAAACGTGCGCCCGCCGGAGACAAACCGGCGGACGCACGTCTTTGTGCGCGTTTTATTGGACGCTGTAGAGCAGATCCGCATAGGTGGGCAGCGTCCAGTATTTCTTGGAAACCAGGGTTTCCAGCTCGTCCACCACCAGCCGCAGCTCGGCCATGCTGCCGAAGACGCGGCGGCGGGTGTAGTCCGCCTCGTCCAGGGGGGAGGCGCTCTCCGGCGCGCCGAGCAGCGCGTCCTCCAGGGCCTCCAGCTTGCTCATCAGGCAGCCGCACAGGCCGTCGATCTTTGCGCAGAGCTGCTCCTCCAGCGCGCCGCCGCTCTTGAAGCAGGCTTTCTTCGCCTGCAGCAGGCTCAGCAGCTCATTCTGGTAGCCGACGCAGGCGGGGATGACGTCCCGCCGGACCATATCCACCATGGTCAGGGCCTCGATGCGCAGGGTCTTGGCGTAGTTTTCCAGCAGGATCTCGTACCGGGAGCGCAGCTCGGTTTCGGTAAAGACGTGGTGCCGGGTGAACACCTCGATGCTCTTCGGCTCCACAAAGGCGGGCAGCGCCTCCACGGTGGAGCGTCGGTTGGACAGGCCGCGTCCCTCGGCCTCGGCCACCCACTCGTCGGAATAGCTGTTGCCGTTAAAGACGATGCGCCGGTGCTCCCGGATGGTCTTCCGGATGAGGGCGGCCAGATCCGCCTGGAAATCGACGGAGGCCTCCAGCTGGTCGGCGAACTGGCGCAGGGATTCCGCCACCACGGTGTTCAGCACGATGTTCGGCCCGGCGATGGAGAACGCGGAGCCCAGCATCCGGAACTCAAACTTGTTGCCGGTGAAGGCGAAGGGGGAGGTGCGGTTCCGGTCGGTGGTGTCCTTGGGGAAGTGGGGGAGCACCGTCACCCCGATTTCCATGGGATGCTTATCCGGGCCGTGATACGCCGCGCCCGACTCCAGGCTTTTCAGGATCTCGGTCAGCTCGTCGCCCAAGAACATCGAGATGATGGCGGGCGGCGCTTCGTTGGCCCCCAGCCGGTGATCGTTGCCGGCGCTGGCCGCCGATACCCGCAGCAGATCCTGGTAATCGTCCACCGCCTGGATGACGGCGCACAGGAACAGCAGGAACTGCGCGTTGTCGTGAGGGGTGTCGCCCGGCTCCAGCAGGTTGACGCCGGTGTCGGTGCTGATGGACCAGTTGTTGTGCTTGCCGCTGCCGTTGACCCCGGCGAAGGGCTTCTCGTGCAGCAGGCAGACCAGCCCGTGCCGGGCCGCCACGGTTTTCATCAGATCCATGGTCAGCTGGTTGTGATCGCAGGCGATGTTGGTGGTCTCGAACACGGGGGCCAGCTCGTGCTGGGCGGGGGCTACCTCGTTGTGCTTGGTTTTGGCCGGTATCCCCAGCTTCCACAGCTCCTCCTCCAGCTCCCGCATGAAGGCGGCCACCCGGGGCTTGATGCTGCCGAAATAGTGATCCTCCAGCTCCTGCCCCTTGGGAGGCCGCGCGCCGAAGAGGGTGCGCCCGGTATACAGGAGGTCCGGCCGTTTCTCATACGCGGCCTTGTCCACCAGGAAATACTCCTGCTCCGGACCCACGGTGGGAAACACGCGCACGACCTCCGTGTTGCCGAAGATGCGAAGGATACGCAGCGCTTGCTTGCTGAGCGCCTGCATGGAGCGCAGCAGGGGCGTCTTTTTGTCCAGCGCCTGCCCGCCATAGGAGCAGAACGCCGTGGGGATGCACAGCGTGCCCTCCTTGATGAAGGCATAGCTGGTGGGGTCCCAGGCGGTGTAGCCGCGCGCCTCAAAGGTAGCACGCAGGCCGCCGGAGGGGAACGAGCTCGCGTCCGGTTCGCCGCGCACCAGCTCCTTGCCGCCAAACTCCAGAAGCACCTTGCCGTCCTTGAGCGGCGTGATGAACGCGTCGTGCTTTTCGGCGGTCACGCCCGTCATGGGCTGAAACCAGTGCGTATAATGCGTCGCGCCCATCTCCAGCGCCCAGTCCTTCATGGCGTTGGCCACCACGCCCGCCACCGCCGGGTCCAGGGAACGTCCCTGCTCGATGGTGCGCTTCAAGGCTCTATAGGTTTCCTTGGGCAGGCGCTTTTGCATCATGCTGTCGTTAAACACATATTCGCCAAAAAGGTCGCTCGGATTTTCCATAAGGACAGCCCCTTCCCTCTCAATATACCATAACGGATCGCTATACAAAAACGGCGCCGATGGATAACGGGTTATCCACAGCGCCGTTGCTGTATGCTGGGATTATAAACCGGCCCTGCCGCCTTGTCAACCCCCGGCCCTGTTTTTGCGATGTATTTATCGGCGCTTACGGCGCGGGCGTTTCGTCCGCAGGCGCGTCCGTCGCGGGCGCAGGCGTTTCCGTCGCAGCCGGCTCCGCGGTCTCCGGCGCGGCCGACGGTTGAGGTGAAGCGGATGCCGCAGGCGTTTCCGTCGCAGATGCAGGCGCCTCGTCCGCAGGCGCGTCCGTCGCAGGCGCGGGCGTTTCCATCGCAGTGGGCTCCGCAGTCTCTGGCGCGGCCGACGGTTCAGACGAAGCAGACGCCGCGGGCACGGCCGTCAGGAAATCAGCCATCAGCGCCGCAAACCGCAGGGCCGCCCCGGGCAGGAGGGACGCCACATCCGTCTCGGTCATCCGACTCACATAGATGCGGTCGGGAGATAATTCCTCCGGCTCCCACTTCTGGCGGCTACGGCCCGTGATCGTCACGGTGTAGGTCTGGTCCCAGGCGTCGCCGCCCAGCGTGATCGTCGCTTCCATGTCGGTAGCGGCGGACTTGAGCTCCTTGCTGACAAAGGTGGAGGCACGGGTAATTTCCGTGGCGGGAATGGCCACATAGGCGTCTCCCTCGCCCTCGCTCTCCAGGTTCAGCGTGGCGTTATAGGTGTAGACGTCGCGCAGTTCGTCGTCCTTGGTTTCGCTTTCCTCCTGCTTGAGGCTGAAGGACAGCGCGAGCGTCTTTTGCGCATCCGCCGGGACACCATCCTCCACGATGAAGGCATCCGTCCCGCGCGGCTCGCTCGTCAGGGTGCCCTGAATCACGCGCACCCCGGTCATGCTGCTGTACTCCTGATACGTCAGCGAGATCGCCCGCAGATCGCTTTCCAGGGAGATGGTGTTATCGTCGGGCAGGTCGCCCTCGCCGCGCGTGCGGTCATAGCGCAGGGTGACCTCGCCACCTTCCGCATCATAAAGCGGCAGGCTCAAATGCAGCTCCAGCGTATCCCCCTCCAGGCTGACCGTGCGGCCGATGGTCATGTTGGAAGCCAGGGGCAAGGCGTCAATGGCGCTGAAATAATAGCTTTGCAGGCTGGGATTGAGCAGCAGCTGTGACATCTCTTCCCCCGCCGCCTCCTGCAGGCGGGCGAGCGTGACCTGGTCGCTCAGCAAGTCCAGCACCATCTGCTTGGCCTGCGACTTGATGGCCACGGGAGGCACATCGTAATAGACCGACATGGTGGTGGTGCCGTCCTCCAGCTTGTCCAGCACCGCGTTTTGGCGGTAGCCCTCAATCCACAGGTCCATACGGATCAGGTAGCTTTCCAGCACATCCTCCAGTCCGTCTGCGCCATGAAGCAGCGCGGCGGCCTGCCCTGCAAAAGAGGCCAGCGCCGGCATGCCGGTCTGGGCCAACAGGCTTTCGCCCAGCTGCACAAGCAGATCGGCTCTTGCCTCGGCCTCCCCCTCCTGGAGGGGCGCT
>ERZ506979.195-NODE-195-length-48481-cov-9.076488_pt1 | contig 48481 bp, 53 predicted proteins | sample MGYA00512887_ERZ506979 | MGnify/ENA metagenome assembly ERZ506979 | reverse complement strand
ACAGTCTGTCATTTCAATCCACGCTCCCCGCGGGGGGAGCGACCTGTCCTTTCCACTGCCGGCCACCCGGCGACCTTGGACATTTCAATCCACGCTCCCCGCGGGGGGAGCGACGCGCTGTGCTTCGCGGCGGGTGCTGACCTGTTCGCTATTTCAATCCACGCTCCCCGCGGGGGGAGCGACCAGAGGTAAACTTTCCGGAATCGGCCGTGATTTCGGTATTTCAATCCACGCTCCCCGCGGGGGGAGCGACACGACGTCAACGGCGTTGCCAAAACCATAGGGACCATTTCAATCCACGCTCCCCGCGGGGGGAGCGACCTGGTTGGCGACGTGCTCATGCAGTCTTGCTAACCATTTCAATCCACGCTCCCCGCGGGGGGAGCGACGGATGTCAACGACAGGATCCGATCCGGTCTGTTGGATTTCAATCCACGCTCCCCGCGGGGGGAGCGACGATACCCAGCTTGTTACGGATGGTAATCTGGGATATTTCAATCCACGCTCCCCGCGGGGGGAGCGACGATATTGATTTTGGGATATGGCTTTTGTCTGAAGGAATTTCAATCCACGCTCCCCGCGGGGGGAGCGACTACTCAATGGGCGGGAACAAAGGATCTGTCTGTTCATTTCAATCCACGCTCCCCGCGGGGGGAGCGACCCGCCCAGCAGCTCGGCCAGCGCCGCCTCAAGCTTGGATTTCAATCCACGCTCCCCGCGGGGGGAGCGACGGGACAATCTGGCGGACTTTTTCGGGGCGATTTCCATTTCAATCCACGCTCCCCGCGGGGGGAGCGACGAATATTAGACGCTTTGAAGGAGGCTACATAATGCATTTCAATCCACGCTCCCCGCGGGGGGAGCGACCGGACATATTCGGCAGTATCAAAACGTCGTGGGATATTTCAATCCACGCTCCCCGCGGGGGGAGCGACAGGTGAAAACATGAGAAAATGGTTAGCCGATATTCATTTCAATCCACGCTCCCCGCGGGGGGAGCGACGACTACGAAGCGTTCACAGAGCTCTGGAAACTGCTGATTTCAATCCACGCTCCCCGCGGGGGGAGCGACGTTCCCTTCTGGTATCAGGTGTCTGCCGTTGGTCTGTATTTCAATCCACGCTCCCCGCGGGGGGAGCGACCAGATTGGTCATGATCATGTAGTTGGGGACGCCGGTGATTTCAATCCACGCTCCCCGCGGGGGGAGCGACCATAATCCGGCACGATTTTCATCATGGGCCAATTTATTTCAATCCACGCTCCCCGCGGGGGGAGCGACGCACCAGTGGCAAATGCCCCCTTTAAAAAGTCCAGATTTCAATCCACGCTCCCCGCGGGGGGAGCGACGAAGCCCTTCTAAAGTATAATCCATTCAAGCAGTTATTTCAATCCACGCTCCCCGCGGGGGGAGCGACTCCCAGATTTCCATATTTTACCTCCATGATTTTTTTATTTCAATCCACGCTCCCCGCGGGGGGAGCGACTCCTTCCGCAATTGTGACTTTTCTGGGGACTTGCGGCATTTCAATCCACGCTCCCCGCGGGGGGAGCGACGATATTCTGAACGGAAGTAAAGCTGGCATCAGTAGGATTTCAATCCACGCTCCCCGCGGGGGGAGCGACGAGTAACGTCTCCAGATGCCAGGCTTCAGAGACCTATTTCAATCCACGCTCCCCGCGGGGGGAGCGACTCCGCGGTAATGTTGTTTTTCCAACAAGTCGGTATTTATTTCAATCCACGCTCCCCGCGGGGGGAGCGACTTTTCCCTCTACTGTTTCTATTTCTCTCCACATCAATTTCAATCCACGCTCCCCGCGGGGGGAGCGACCATCACGAGGGCACGAGCCGATAAGGCATTCCGAATTTCAATCCACGCTCCCCGCGGGGGGAGCGACTTCTTTTACTGCTTTTATGTCTGTCGCTGTTTCATTTCAATCCACGCTCCCCGCGGGGGGAGCGACCAAGCGCTATGCAACAAAGCTAGCCATAAAAAAAATTTCAATCCACGCTCCCCGCGGGGGGAGCGACACGCGCCAAGGTTCTACAGCCGGCTGAATCTGCCGATTTCAATCCACGCTCCCCGCGGGGGGAGCGACCGCCTTGGCGTCGAATTCCTTCGTCGCCTTGTGGATTTCAATCCACGCTCCCCGCGGGGGGAGCGACGACACACGCTAGCCCCAGCACGTACCCGTGTTCTACATTTCAATCCACGCTCCCCGCGGGGGGAGCGACACAAAGCCAATGTTTAATCTAACCAACAAGCAGACATTTCAATCCACGCTCCCCGCGGGGGGAGCGACCTCCGACTGGAGACGAAAATAAAGTAGGCTGGGAAAAAGATTTCAATCCACGCTCCCCGCGGGGGGAGCGACTTTCCCTCTTCTGTTTCTATTTCTCTCCACACCAATTTCAATCCACGCTCCCCGCGGGGGGAGCGACGATGACCATCCACCAAAACGACAAGGACGCCAAAATTTCAATCCACGCTCCCCGCGGGGGGAGCGACGGTAGTTCACTCCGGTTCTCCGTTCCGACAACAGATTTCAATCCACGCTCCCCGCGGGGGGAGCGACAGCAAAAGTGCATGTTTTTTATGCGAGAATTTATCCATATACCATAAATTCTGCACGCAGATTTTCCTAAAAGCATTCCCTCCTTTGCTCTCGACTTAAATCCAAGAAAAGATAAGGCTTAAAACTGGTGCGAACCTCCTGCGTTTTTCTGTGCACATCCTGTTCGCACCGTCATAAAATCAGCGGCTCTTCGGGACGATAGCTTTGCTTACAGCCAAAATGCTCCACCTTTTTCTCATACCGATCCCCTAAATAATAAAAACGCAAACTGTCTTTTTCTTTATCCATAATGTCACAGAGCTTTGCTTGCAAGCTCCGGCATTGGGCCGCATCCAGCAAGCATTCAAAAACAGAACATTGCACCCTCTGGCCATAGTTGACACACTGCTTCGCAATTCGGCGCAGACGTTTGCGTCCCGAGGCGTCTTCTGTGTTGACATCGTAGGTGATTAAAACAAGCATCTCCCATCACTTCCATAAAAACGGTGGATACCCATCCAAGTCGCCGCGTAGATATCGCGCCAACAGCAAAGCTTGTATGTAGGGAACCATTCCCCATGGCAGCTTCTCTCCCAGGTATGGATGCGTCAGCGTTTCCTTTTTCTTTTCCTGCCAGCCTTTCAGAAAAATTCTGCGTGCGTTGTCTGTCATGAAAACAGCCCCGCTTTCGCGCGTCTCAAAATCATCCGGCACCAGGACTCTGTTATTAACAAGCGTTAAGACAAACCGATCCGCCATACAGGGACGGAGATCTTCCATGAGATCCAAGGCCAGGGATGTTCTCCCCGGGCGATCGCGGTGTAAAAACCCCACATAGGCGTCCAGCCCCACGCTCTCCAATGCGGACGCGCAATCGTTGGCAAGCAGGCTGTAGGCAAAAGACAGCATAGCATTGAACGCATCCAAAGGCGGCCGCCGGCTTCTGCCGTGAAAGAAAAACTCGTTTTTATTGTTCAGAATCATTTCATCCAGCACATCGAAATAAGCCGCGGCGCCGACGCCCTCCAAGCCCCGAAGCTGATCAAGATGAGCGGCCGAGGCAACCTGCGGAAGCAAATTTTTCAGTTGAGCGGACGCAGACTTAAGCCGTTCGTCATTTATCCGCAGACCATGATCGCGCCGGGCCCGTTCCAAACTCCAGCGGGAATTGTACAGCTTTCCAAAAATCATCGTACGCGCGGCGGCACAGCTAAGCTCTGCATCATCCGCCACCCGGTACTGCGCCCTGCGAAGCAGCACATTTCCGCTGCTCTCTCCGCAGATCCGCGCCAAAAAACGTCCGCCGGGTGAGCAAAAGGATAAACTGACGCCCCGCTGCGCACAGGCGCCCATTAATGCCGGAGAAGCCCCCGCATAAGAAAAAGAAACAATGCCAAACAGGGTGTGCAGGGGGTAACGAGCCACCGCCTGCTTATCCCGGTTAGCCACCACATTTTCGCCATCCAGCGACAAGTAAATATCCTCAGATGTAATGAAAAGCGTGTTGAGCAGATGCTTCATCCGATATCCTCCAGGCTTTCTCTGACATAATCCGCTACCGGGCGTGTGTGCATCAGGCCGGGCAGACATAAATCCTTCAGAGAGCAGGCATTGCATGCACGGCTTCGTTTGCCCTTGGGCGTATATCCCCGCTGATAAAGGGCATGCATCTCCTCAAACATCACCCGCACTTGATCGCGCAGCTGCGGCGTAAAGGATACAACCATTCGGTGACGGATCTCCCCATAATACAGCGCGCCTTCCGGAATATCGCAGCACAGCATTTCCTCCAGGCATAAGGCCTGCGCGCAAAGCTGCAGGGTGTCGCCGCTTCGTTCATTGGGTTCGCCCCGCTTGTATTCTACCGGATACGGCCGCCAGAGCCCCTCCCGGTCTTTAAGAGGAATGCCGGTTTCGTCCCGATGAAATTCCAGCACATCGCATTCGCCGGAAACCCCCATGGAGGCGGAGAACACATGCATTCCCCGGGTGATGAGCACCTCGCCCCGGCTTTCGCGAAAACCCTTGTCGTGAGCGTTTTTGTGCAGGATTTCGCCGTCCACCGTGCGAAAGTTTTCGGCCCACTGATTTTCAATATGGATGAGTGCCCATTGCCTGCGGCAGAACTTAAAATGCTGGATGCCGGATAACTGGAGAAAATCCTCCTCTTTATACTCCATCGATGATCTCGCAGGCAAGCCCGGGCAGCGTATCCAATGTCACGTCGTAATCCTCAAAGGAATCCGGCTGCTCCACACCGGTCTTCAAAGCCACGTGTAAGGAGCGGTGAACCTTGGCAGAGGAATACTGGCCGCAAGGACAGTTATGCTCCCACCAATAGAGCCTGCAAACCTCCATGGAGCCGTCCGGCCGGGCCGAGGAGGCGTCGTTTTCGAACAGGGTGCGCAGGCATTCCCGGACAATTCCGGCATCTTCATTTGTGAAACCAGTCTTTTGGGCCAACTGGACATTGATCGAGCCTTTAACGAGATACAGGCCGAAACGCACTATATGCTTGCTGCCCATGGTGTCAGAGCTTCGCTTTTCGCCGGGTTCGCCATTGACACTTTTGGTAATTTGAAGGCTTTTGACCTCTACGGGGGACAGGCTCACCGCCTGATGGATGGATACCGGGCCGCGCACCCCCACGGAAACCCCGCTTTTATCGGAGGCGCTGAAAGCGAACACCTGACCAAAGCTGCGCACATCCATCCAGGTCTCGCAGGCGATGCGGGCATATTCGTCCCGGTCCTTGGTCTTCCCCAGCACCGCATTGGCCCGCTCTCTGAGGCTCTTGCAGCCGTCGTCGCTGCGGTCGTCCGACTGGACAAAAATGCGCTGCCCCATATCCTGCATCCGGTTGCGAAGCTTGCGCTTGATGCATACGTCGGAAATTTCTCCATACCCGGAATAGCTGGTGCGCGGGCGGTTGCCGTCGAGCGGGTCGCCGTTGGGGTTGGCCATGGTCACCGATACCAGAACCGCGAAATCAATCTTGTTGCTCAGAATACTCATCATTCTTCTCCTCCGTCACAGTGTTTTCTTTTTTTCTGGTCAGTGCCGTGCGCTGCTGGTAATAGCCGAGCAGATACACGTCCTCCAGCCTTTGGGGCAGCGTGGGATCGTCCGGTTCGGGCAGCTTGTCCAAAATTTCGCCCACGAGGTTTTTGAAGTAAGCGCGCAGCCCTGGTTTCAGCCGCGCATAGTAGGGATTGAGCTTTTCTTCGATGATGCGCCAGGCGTATAGGGGACGCTGGGCGAATACCGCCTGCATGCGAATGGCGTTGGGATCCCGTTTTTCCTCCCGATCGTAGGTGGCGCGCTCGACCTGCTCGGCCACGGCCAAAAGGCGGCCGAACAGGTAGCTGCGGTTCGTGCTGGATGTGTCAAGGGCCAATTTCCATTCCTCCTTTTTATCGTCATGGCGGTCTTTGCGCACCAATGCGCAGGTTACCTCCAACAGCGTTTCCCGGTTGGCGCCCTGATACGCCAAGGGGGTTCCGGCCCGGTTTACCAAAGCGCGCACAATATCCTTCGGCACCGGCCTTTCATCGAGAATGCAGGGCAGCAGCCGTTGTATCTGCTCGCGCAGAACATGGCCGTCCGTCTCAAAAAATTGGGTCCGTTCGGTGCCGAACGCGCAGTCGACAATACGCTTGAGCGGCGGAGCCTGCACCCCAAAGCGGCGGCTGTCCCAGCAGCAGGTCTCATACCAACGTTCGATACGCGCTAAGAAATCAGAGGCCATGAGCTGATTGTAGTAGGTCACCGACAGGCGTCCGGTGGTGGCGGCGTCCAGGGCCACCACCACCACATCCGCCTCCGGCCGAAGCGCCTGCCGATAGCCGCCTATGGTTTTTTTCAACGCATCGCGGTAGCTGACAAAATCCTTCTTTTCCTGCTTTTCCTGTTTGGAAAATCCGAAAACGGCGAAGGACGGGACGCTGGCCCCCTCCGGGTTCCAGCATAGAAAGGTGCGCCCTCCAAAGATGGCGCCATGGTTGACCGTCAGCCAGCGCAGAGCGCTGTGCGCCTTCTGCGACGCGTCATAGCCGACGCTGACCGCCTCTTTGGACTGGGTAAAGCGGCCGCGGTAGGTAAAGCCGTTACTGTCGTTGGAAGAGATGAGCTTCGCGCCGTTGCTGTACGCCAGCACCCCTTTGGGGTGCATGTCACAGACGACATCGGCGGCGCCGGTGATCATGCACAGGTCCTGTTCCTCCCCCTCGCGCTCGTGGGCATAAAACGCGGAAAAACTGCTGAACAGCGCTTTGTCCCGCCAACAGGCGGTCGACTCTCCTTCCGGGGCCGGGACCACCCGCCAGCGGACAAGACATTTATCAAAAGGAATGCCCTCAATTTTTCCGTTGCCCGGATTGCCGTTCTCGTCCAGCGTGATAACCCCGGCCGCGGCAAGATCGCGGACAATGGAGCCCGCGGCGATATACTGCCGGATCGCCCGGAGCTTGGGTTGGCTGAACGGGGAATCCGTCCAGCGGTTCAGCTGTTCCAGATAGGCGGCAAATTTTTCACCGCCAAAGGGCGCCAGATACCGCAGCTGGTCGCACAGCGGATGGGCTTTCGTGTTCTTGCTCGTCCGGTTGGCCGATTCAACAGTAACCGGAATGATGGTCTTGCAATCCTCTTTTGGCACCGGCACGGCGCTCTGAAAATGGCCATCCATGTTCAAGGTTATCTCGATATGAGCGTTGGCCATCATGTGCGACAACGGGGTCAGCGGTTCCTTTTCTCCGGCGAAGGGCACGCCCGCCCGCGCGGCCTGCGTCTCATAGGTGCGGTATGCCGCTTGCAGCAGCCCCATTCACTCGACCTCCTTTCCAAATTCCTCTGCGCCTATAAAGTTTTCCAAGGCAGCCCCGAACGGTTTGCATTCCATTTCCCGCACCGGCCGGGTAATGGGGCATTGTTCGGGCCGGTCAAACGCAATCACCCCCTGACGCATGACCGGATACCAGAAGCGTACGCTCATCCGGCCGCGCGTGTCATCGGAGTAAGCCTCGTCCGCATAGGTGATGCCGTGATACATCAGCCCAAAGGCCAGCTCGGGCGTCTGGTCATAGCAACCGGCCCCCTCCCCAAAGACGCAGGGCGTCACGTAGCCTTGGCATTCCCGGGCGCCTAAAAACACGTCCCGGCGGCCGCCCCGCTCGATCATACGTTTGGCAATGTTGTGGTGCTTATGCTCGTTGCGGTCGCCAGCCAGCTCCGGGCGGTTTTCATTCCATTCAAAATGCGCACGCACCTGATAGCGGCAATCCTTTAGATATGTATAGAAAGACAGGTCGTTTTTCCCATTGTAGGTAATGGGACGTATGCCCTTCACCTCTGTTTGAATGGGATGCATGATCCGTACCGCATCGATGTACCAAATCAGCGTCGGCTTCCAGTAGACAGAGGCCAGGATGCCCTTCAGCGCCTCGTAGGTTGGTACCTGCAGGGAGCATTTCTCTCCGCCGACGCGCATCACCGGATCGGAAAACAGGCCGTAAGCGCCCGTCACCTCAAATTCCACCTGATTTCTGTGTTCCATATCACACCTCCAAAAATTGTTCGTTTTCACCTTCCAGGCAAAGCCCTGTCTCCTCCGCGTAAAACTCCGGCTGTAAGGCGAGAATCGTGCCGTCGCACAGAGAATACACGCCGCCATTCTCCCGCAGCTTGTCCAGCTGATACTGGTACAGGCAAACGGTGTACCGTCCCGCCTTTTTCAGCTGCTCCCCCCGATGGACCAGATCCCATCTGGCTTTATCGGAACACAAAGCGGCAATAAGCTGGGCCCCCTCTCCAAACGGGACAAGCACATCCGTGGTGTTGTCCTCAAACACGCGAAACCGCTTTCCCGCTGTCTGAAATGCCTGCCCCAGGATATACGCGCCGGCCGTCTGGCAGCGGCTGCGAAACACCCGGTTGACCGATAACAAATCCAGCAGGCTTGTCCCCAGCTCCGGCAGAGGATAGTCCTGTCCGCCATTGTCCATCTCTGCGTACAGCGCGCGGTAATACGCACGTATGGCCGTATCCGAAGTCAACTCTCCTTCAAAAGCCGCCGGATTTTCCGCAAAATCCGCCAGCAGCGATTCCGCCGCTTTTTGGGCCTGCCAAATTTCCGGCAGGCGGCTGAGACGCTCCTCCCGCAAATTCACTAGATATACCGGCCCGCACTCCGCATGTTCGCCGTTTCGGTTGCAGCGGCCCGCCGCTTGCACCACATTGTCCATCCCCGCCAAAATCCGAATCACACAGCCAAAGGAAAAATCGACCCCGGCTTCGACCAGCTGGGTGGAAATACAGACCACTCTTTCGTGATCGTGCAGCGCCGCATGAATGGCTTGCAGTGTCCGAAGGCGGTGTTCCATACACATGGCGGTGGAAAGATGGAACGTTCCTGGCTGCAGCCGCAGCTGTCGATACAGCCCCAGCGCCTCGGCCTTGGTGTTGCAGATGAGCAGCACGCTCCCCTGCTCGTCGGCGCAGCACGAAACAAACGCCGCCAGTTCTTCCGTGGAATAGCCCCCCGGGATGCGCCTGTCAAAGATTTCTGTTCGTCGGAAGGCCTTCCAGAGAGCGGCGTCATAAGCCACCAGGTCGCTCGGATGAGCCAAAAGGAGCGGATGCGCCGTCTGCTCCAGGCAAGGCTGTGTGGCGGAACAAAGCAGGATCGTCGCTCCGCAGAAAGCGCTCAAATAGTTCAGCGCCATATTGAATGGGGACAGCATGGTGCGGGGGACGGACTGCACTTCATCGATCACGATGACGCTGTCGCGCAAAGCCGCTATCCGGCGGATGCAGGAGGGCTTGCCGGAAAACAGCGTGTTCAGCAGCTGTACCAATGTGGTGATCACAACGGGAGCCGCCCACGTCTCCATCAGCAGTTCATTCTCATCCAGCTTATCACCGGACTTTTCCTGTATCACGTTGGAATGATGCTCGAGGATAAGCTTGTCATCGTCCAGATACTCGCGTATGACTTTCGCGTTCTGATCCAAAATGGAAAGCAGCGGAATCACGAAGATTATGCGCTGCTTTTCATGTTCGGCGGCTGTCGCCAAAGCATAGCGAAGGGCGGCCAGCGTTTTCCCTCCCCCGGTGGGGATATTCAGCCGGTAAATGCCCGCGCCCCACTTGGCCGCCGCTTTGCAGCGGTCGGAAATCGTCCGGCGGGCCCGATTGATTTCCGACTCGTCAGTAAACGATTGGAGGCGGTTTTCCACCTTCCGCAAACAGCGCTGCCATAGAGCGCTTTCTTCTTTCACCTGGTGGGGAATAGAAATCCCCAAACAGAATTCCGCCGTGTCTCGCCTGTCGCCATCAATGACGGCCGATAGGATCTGTCGGCTTAGCATCGCATGCTGGAACAGCATCTCTTCGTCTGTGCCTGCAATTGGTCGGAATCGCTCCATGGCCTGCGCCATTTCTTCGACCGCAGCCATAAATAAGGTATCCAGCTCCGCTTCCGTGGCACACCGGGATAAAAAGGCCGCTTTCGCTTCCCCGTAGCCAATATCCGCCGCTGTCTGCCGGTGCTGATACCCGTCCTTTCCATCTTCATCGATACAGTCAAACTGCCCGTGATGAGAGCCGGCCGCAAAGGCGATGAGTTCGCTGGTCAAGTCCCGGAGGCTCCCCGAGGGCGGGGTGTGCCATCTTTCGAGTGCAAAACGAGCGCCTGCAAAGGTATGGTTCACGCTGCCCCGGCGCACAGACTCGTCCCGTGACGCCTGCTCGATGTAGCGGGCAAAGGCTAGGGTATACTTACCCATGTCATGAAGTAGACCGCAAAGGTAGGCCGTCTGCACCATACCGGGCGGTGCTTCCTGCGCCGCAAGACGCGCGCAGTTTCTGCAGTGGACCTCAACCGTCTGCACCTCCTGCACACACCTGTTCTCGTCACGGCGAAAATGAGCCGGATATATCATACTCTGACCCCCCGGGCAATATATTTCCAATGACAGATGAGGCAGAGGTGCCTAACAATACCAATTTACCGAATAACTTCGGCGGCATCTCCACGGATCCGCCCCAACCGCCAACGTGCTAACCCCGCGCCCCTCTTATCGGATATTTCTCTATTATTTAGAATTATACCATATTCCGCCATGTTTTTACAACTTTTTCCTATCATTTTTCGAAAAATAAAAATTTTGGGCTGTATTATATTGTATATATCCTATAACGCATCAGAATTCACCATAAAAATCTGGGAGCGAAACAATCCGCTCCCAGAAATCACTGGATATTTGACATGCAGGGACATCGTACTAAAGTTGAATTTTCTGCACACTGGTTATTGACTACGCCCATCCATCCTTTCCATATGTTTGGATTGTTACACCTTTTTGTGTCAGCGCTTCATATATGGCTTTGGAAGGAAATTGTACAAGGGAATTAACGCGCTCTAATCCACCGACTGTTAGGACCTTCAATCTTGGCATTGTCAATAGAAATGACAAATCCATTTCCGGAATATAATCAAACCTTAAAGATTCCAAACTCGGATGATTGCTTAAGCCGGAAACGTCCGTAAAGCTCGTATCGGAGATTTCAAAAATTTTGAGCTTTTTAAAACTTTTTATCACGTTAAATCCATTGACTTCGCTTTCCCTAATAGTAATAGATTCAATATTCTGCAAACCGGTAAGCAAAGACAAATCAAGTGCCTTACATTCTTCAATATATAAGGATTTTAAATTTTTGGATCGACTTAAACATTTAAAATTTTCGGTTTTTTCACTGCAAACCACCCTAATGGATTCTAACGCTTCTGAGCAAAAGTATTTAATATCCGAAATATTATCAAGATGAACATATTTAAATGGAATGGTAGATAAAGCCTTAAAGCTGTTTACCTTTCCATTGCATTCCGCCATATTTCCTACGCCACTCCAGTCGGCAAAAGAAGTCTTATTGGTGCTCTCATTATATTCAACCACAAAATTTTTCGGAGTATCTATAAAATCGCTGAAGTCACGGGGATACACATTACCTTTAGGCTTATCAACAAATTCTCGCACCAGCTTCTCCACAATAACATCGTCGAACACCAACGGTACATCCAGAGGGTGGATAGTGGACATTGTAGTCTTTTGTGTAGTTGTTGAGGATGGCGTTTTTGAAGAAGTGGTGCCCCTGGCCATTTTCGAAGTGGTTGCTGGCATATTCGTTTCTTGGCTGACGTTCGATTTCGGCGTTTGGCTGATGAACGAATCCGAAGGAAGCGTAGTATTAGATTCGCTACCAAAATGAAAATCTGTATAAGAAGTTGTAGGCTTTCCCGATCCGGCGCTCCGCTCCAGATCGTGCGTACAGGAACATAGTGAAAATGCCGTCAAGCAGGCTGCTGATAGTCCAACCAATTTTTTAATCAAAATAACCCCTCCAACAAAATTCCCATAACTTTTTGCAATATATTTGTTGACAGAATTCAAAAGCTGACTGCAGTTATTACTAGCAGTTAAAGTGAGCAAGCAATACATAGCTTGCTCCGGCGTGTATTTGCGGGATATTTTAGATGCAAAATTTTATAATTCTATAAGAACACACCCATTTCTTATAAAATCACATAGTACTATCGTCCAAGATTTTTTGATAATATCAAATATCTTAATTAAATTCAGCAAACGAAATATCACTAAAACCAACTACGTCTTGTTCTATACATTCTACAAATCTAGCTTTAGATATACTGTAATCACCAGTTCATCAACGTATAGACTGAACGAAAATATTTAATTGTAATGCTTTCTATTATTTTCAATTCCAGTATCACCTAACTAATGTAGTTTTTAAAGCATAGGTATACTATTATTATACCATAATTCTCCATATATTTACAACATCTACTAATACTTCTAGATCAAAGCATTTCCCCGACCACGGTCATCCCTGTATGTACTGCAGCCGGATCGTGATTGGAAAGGATCCGCAGCAGCTCTGTGTCCTCGATGCTGTTCAGCAGGGATTCGGTGTCCTCCATCGGCAGCTCCAGCTCCTGTGCTGCGGCCCAGTCCACATAAGGCAACCATTCCACCTGCCGCTGCCGGTACTGGCGCTCCTTATTGAACTGTGCCCAATCGTATGTATGCAGGCGTTGGATCGTTTCCTCGTCAACGCCGAGTTCTCTGAGTTTCTTTTCTTCTGCTTCTTTCCAGCGGATCCATTCTCTTTCCGCTTTGGCTTTGTTATAGGCCACGACTGTTTCCTCCGAACAATCTGAATTTTTAAAAATTCAGATTGTCGGAGGATCGCGGCAGAATATAAAACGCGTTTGGGCTTGTCGATATTCTACGGCAAAACAAAAACAGCCAAATTTATCGAATCGAATGGATCCGGTAAATTCGGCTGTACGGTTGGTTAATTTTCCGTTAGGGTAGACGAATGTCGTCCTTGTTTCAGCAACATTTCCCCCTCAAGTTTTTTCGTTAAATCTCTAAGATCGGGTTATTACCCTTATTTTTACGCCTAAGAATCAAAAAATCACTCCACCCACGTTTCCAGCCCACCTTCATCCCTCATCTTGGTAGCTCTAGCCGCCGAGGTCGGGTTAAGACAGCATTCACCCGCACGGAGCTTTGTTCCAATAGGAAGGTAAGAAGATGAGCATACTTGTCGAACAGGAAACCGACAGCTTGGCACCACCGAAAAGGAGAAAAAACAGCGCATATTCCCACCAAGCCGTTAGAGGGATAGGGCTGGTGTTGAGCAGCAAACCGAGAAAAAGATGGGTTTGACCGCCACCTCTTCATGCCAAGATACCAGCGTAAAAATAGCCATACATATATAGTCTGCTCCTGTCGTTCACGGTCTGACACCGCCGATCGACATGGGCCGAAATGGCCTTTGTCTGCTCCTGCCAAGCTCAGCGGCCGGTATCCCGAATGTCGATATTCCCCTCTGCGTTTTTATCATTCTAAACGCTTCCATCCATGCGAAAGTCCAGTTTATAGGGCAGCGGGGCGGTGGAAGCATCCCACTCCCTTCCAGCGTTCTCCGCCCTCTTTTTCTGAATTGCAGCCCATAGCGACGTCAGTGTATTTTCGCCTTCACGTATATCTGGCACTTCCAGCCCGCCGTCTTGCATCAACAACTTTTCCGCTTTCTCCCATTGTCCCATTGCCAGAAAAGCCTGTGCTCGATACAGTTGACAGCGAGCATCATCGATAAGAGCCATATCTACGATATCTGTATAAGCCTCATTCTCCAGGAGCACCCGAAGCGCTGCCCGTATCAAGCTGACATCCGCTTGTTCCAGCTGCAGTGCCTGCCGGGCAAAGCTAATTGCTTGTTCAGATTCCTGTGTGCGCACCGCAATATGGGCCATCACGATCAAAGCCCACGGTGTTATTGCATCGGCCAGGGAATCCGTCAGCCATTGCCGGGCTTTAGTGTACTCTTGCCTGGCAAATGCTAGGATCCCTAACTGGAGGCACTGCCACCAACCGCTTGCGCCGCGCTCCTGCAATAAGGCCTCCCATTCCTCATAAAGCATATAGGACATTGGGGGCTTGGCCGGATCCATCTGCAGAGCCTCGCCTTTTAAAAGAGCGAGCCAGGGAGCAATTCGCATGTCAGGATTCGCTATCTCCTGCCAGCTCGTAAAGGCAAGATGCGCTGGAAGCCGTTCCCGTTTTTCACGATACAACCCCATTTGATTTTCCAAATATCCAAACCCGCTGCCATCCAAGATTTTTCGACCCGGTCGGCGAGCCATCGCCGCTGTATCCTCCAATTCCTGCTCGAGATTTGCAAACTCCGGCAACCTTCCCAGAGCCGCACGCATATGCGCCTGCGCCTGCTCATACCCGCCGAACAAAGCCTCCTCATCAGCAGGCACGGCTCCATACAGTTCGATCCATTCCCAAGTTTCTCCCGCTCCCATGGGGATGCAGCCGTATTGGGTCTTTGCCAAACCAGCCTGGATTTCACAATACCGGCCCGCCTCCCTCGTCAGAAAATTTTGCCAATGCTGACTTCCCGTCCCCTGCCCCCACACAAACAGCTTACGTCCCTTCAAACGCGACGTGGAGGCTTGCAGGAACAACGGCTCGCCCTTTCTGGCATAGGCGATATACTTTGGTTCCTCTTCCGGTATGTCGAAAAAGTAATCCTTCGCCTGCCGGATGCGCATCGGATAAGAAATATCCTGCCCCTCTATGACAGGGGTCGGCACTTTTATCACCGTATCCTGCTCGTTGGTATAGGCGCTGTCCGCTGGTACGATCACACGAGCCTCATCTTCCTCAGGAACGGCGATGTTGCTCCACCAATACATAGGAACAACCTCGTCCCGTAGGTTGTACAGGCTGATGCGGGCATGTAGGAATCGGCCATGCGGCGGGATATAGAAATCCATCTGGTATACCACACGGCGGATACGTTCAAATTCGTACATCCGCAGAACCTGCATGCGTCCTGTCGGCGTCTCTTCTTCCAGCACCGCAGTATGCAGCGGCGAGCAGGTGAAGGGGGAATGCCCGACAAGGCCAACATTCCACTCTACGCCGCCGCTGGTCCAGGCGTTGCATAGCGCTAGATTACAGGGACGAACGACATCGTTGACATACAAAAGTTCCTTCTGCCGGATCTTGTCGGTCAGCCTCCACAGCTTCCCGCCCAGTTCTGGCAAAAACACCGCCCGGATACAGTCGTTTTCCACCACAATGGATCTGTATGCCTTTCTGGACAGCACACGGGTGTAGCACTCCTGCCGGACATACGGCAGGATGGTATCCACATTGCCGTAACCCAAATACACCCCCTCGTGGTCAAAGGTATCCCGCCGCTGCCGCGTCTGGACATTCTTATCTTCCACCAGCGGCGGTACCGAACTGTATCCGCCCAGATCCGCCCCGTCTATGTACAATGTCTCCTCTGTCACATGGGAGCCTGCCAGCCCCCAGCCATTCTCTTTGGCCATATTTATCCATCCTTTTAGCAACCCGTCTGATGGTCTGAAATAGCTTTTGTTGTTGTGAGCGGCATTGGTCAGGCTCCCTTGTGGCTGGGCGACAATATGATGTTGGATCCCTATACATTCCGGATCTACTCCACCGGGAGGTAGAGTGAAGCCGGCTTTGCGTTTACCATTCTGTATGACCTACTCTGCGTGGCATCTCCCGTTTCCATCAGCTTTTCGACGGGGGCGCCTCTCCAGCTTCCAGTGAAATCCAGACCTTGTCCAAGCCAGTTCGGATAAACGCATACTGTTCCTCTAGGATAAGCCCCGCTTCCTCTGCCGCCTGTTCCCCGTATTCCTCCGCACTGACGCACCGCAATTCCAAAGCCGGGTGATGGTGCGGCCCATACAAGTTGCGCCCCGTTGTTATCAGCTCCAGCACTATCGTATTCTGCCCCATGTGCAGCCAGGGACCAATTTCGCATGGGTCTCCAAACAGCAGCTGCCCGGCAAACGCCTCGTTTACATACACGCGTACAAGGGCACCATGGAACTGCGCAGACAAAAATGCGCGGCTGCCCGGCTCCTGGACGCCTACCTCCACCTGACAGCGCAGACGCAGCGCTCCGGCAAAAAAAGGGAACCCTTCTTCTACCAAGCGCGCGCCGTCCACCCTCTTTGGCAACGGCGCAAGAAAGAAGTCCGATGACGCAACCAGCCTGTCCGGCTGCGGCTCCTCAAACGCCTGCTGACCGTACACACCAAAAGCCCCTGCCAAATACAGATTTTCCAGCTCCGTATCGTATACCATGCAGTTCTTCAGCGATTCCGTGATCCCCTGCCCATACAGAACGTCATGCACCGCCGGATTCTGGTAAAACCGCAGGGTCATCACAATTCTGTTGACGCCCGGGCAGCACAAATCTGCAATGTCGTACCACGTGAAGTCCCTGTCTTCCCCGTAGGGATGCCCTACTGAAAGCTCCTGTCCGTTTACGGTGAGGTTGCATGGGATCCCCGTTTCCGCAATCAGCTTCAGATCGGGAGGCATATGCCGGATTGCAAAGGAGAATTGCAAGGCTATCCCCCCCTGATACCGCGTCCGCAGAAGATGGTTGAACGCCTGCATAACCGTCTGCTCCGGAAGGGTTTCCCCGTTCTCCTTCATCACTATCGCCCGATCCAGTACCAGTATATTCCGGACGGTCGGGTCAACCTCCCAGCCGTCTTCCAGAGGTATCCGTCGAGCAGTCGTCATCTTCTGTCCCCTCCCGGCTGCCCTTTTCATCCCGAATCGGAAAAATTTAGACTCACCGGGCCGCAAAGCGATCCGCTCTCCGCAGGCGACTTCTTCCCCGCCTCCGTCCGCTAGAAGGTTACATTCCCACAGCCCTTCCTGTTCCACACGGAAAGCACCTTCTTGCCCTTCACTGGCGTTCAGCACGTACAGGAACTTCCCCTGACTGTCCTCCATACAGGCGGCCTGTAGGGAGCCATCTCCTTCCTGCACAAGCCGAAACGGCTGACGTCGCAGGATATCCTCGTAGCCGATGGTCGAGCAGAATGATGAAAGCCCCGACGGGCGACCGTCCACAAGAGGCGGCGGATTCCCTAGCACGCATAACCGACCGCCCTGTTCCACAAAGCGGCGCAACAAAGCGGCCGTACTGCCGTCTATGGACAGCAGGTCGGGAAGGATCACGCAGTCATAGCGGCGGCGTCCCAACACCAGCTTCCCGCCGTCCACCGAGCCAAGCTTCGCCAACATCGTTTCGTCCCCAAAATGGTACAGCAGTCCGTCCCGCTTCCACTGCTCTACCTGCCGTAGGAACGCGTCGTCATACCTTCTCAGAGCTTCGCCATCGTGGAACCGATACAACGTATAGGCGGAACGCAACGGGTGGATGACGAGCGTGGGTGCAATGCTCTCCGCCTGTCCAAGCAAGCGGCCGAGTTTTTCAAAATACTGGTTAAAATCTTTCCCAGCCGACATCCACGGGTTGTGAATAGAAAAAAAGGGGGGATAATCGCGCTTTCGGACCCCGGCCACGCTGTAGGGATACAAGTGCAAGTTCAACCGATTGACTCCGGCAATGAACTGCTGTTCGGCCACCCGCTTCAAATCCAGCGGCGTGGCGCTCCACCCGCAGGCTGCGAAGGACTCGGTCAGCACTTGTCGCCTGCCGGTCTGCCTCGCTACAGACGCGCATTGGCGGGCCGCCAGTTCCGGATCTCGTTCCAGTGTCAGGCAATCGATACCGGGGACATGTTCGTATTCGTAAAAGGTCATGACTCCGGCGCTGCACATCATCTGGCCGCTTAATGAGTTTTCCTCGATGGTGTGGCCGGTTATCCGACAATTATGGGCTTCGCACCAGTCGTAAACCGCCTTCTGAAAATGCTCCATCAAAAGGCGATTCATGAGCTTCCAGAAATCGTTGCGGAAAGCGGCCGCATTTTCCTCCTCATAAAACAGGGCGATCAGCCCGTCCAGCACGTCGTACCCGTAAGTCTCGGAAAACGCCTGCGGCACGACCGGACTCCAGGGCTGCTCCCAGCGGAAATACTGTGGCTCATCGGTAAAAAAGCCCTGCACCGTGCGGCCAAAATGTCGGGAAAACCGCCTATAATAGACTTCATGCGTCTGTTCGATAAACTGCCTGACCACTGCCGGGTTCAAAATATCCACATACGAAGCGTTTTGGCGGGCATACACCGTATAATAGACGGCATGCTCCTCTGCCTCGCTGCGGACGCGCCGGAAGCCGCCTTCCTGACGCACAAACACTGCCAGGGCACCAGCGTCAAAGCTGTCCTTCTCTTCACAGTCGAGATACCAGACATGATTTTCCTTAGATCGAAGCAGCGCCCCGCCTGCAAAGCCGCTGGGCCAGCCGTTTTCGTCGTATAACCATACCTCCATTCCCAGCCGTTCGGCTTCCTCAATGCAGACGCCCACGCAGGATAGCCATTCTTCCCCCATGTATTCCGTCAGCAGCCCCTTTCGGGCATGTATGATAAAGCCGCCCAGTCCCTGCCGTTTCATCCAGCCGATCTGTTCCTTCAGCTTTTCCGGCTCAAGCCTATAATTCCAGCTCCAGAATGGGATACTAGCATACGACAGCAGGTCTTCTTCCCGCCTGCCAGGTTTCTTATCCTTCATACTTTTTCACACATTCCGCTCTCGTCTTATGGAACCTCGCGCCACGCTGCATAGCCGAAACGACCGACAGGCGCGCAAAACCCCTTGGAGTAGAAATCGTCCGGGGTATCGTATGGGATACGGGAATCGGCCCATTTGAACACCAGTACCGGCGAGGGCAAAAGTTCCTCCGGCACGGCGACGGCCAGTGCCTTTTCAAATCTCCAGACGTCTGCGACGCCCGCCTTCTCCCACCCGTCTTCTGCGAAGCGATACAGGAACCCGTCCTCCACATACAGGTGAAACCCGCCAAAGGAATCCTCCGATGCCCCGGAATCCTCCAAACCGCCGATATATAGCCGCATCCACGCGCCCTCCTTGTCGGGGGACAGCCCCTTGCAGGCCTGTGCATAAAAGGCAGTCCGCCCGCCTCCGGCAGCTACCTTCAGCAACGCAAAGCGGTTGCGCACCGAGCAGCCCCGGAAGTACTCCCCATGGAAGCCAGGATAATTCCGCTCCTCCGTATGGTGGAGAAAGGGTCGAATGGCCGGGTCGAGTCCTTCCCAGAAAGCTGGATCGCCAAACCGCGATTCGTCAGCAGCCTTGATGGGATAAACCGGAGGATTATATCCCTTATATCGACGGATGTTGGCTGTCATTTGCAGATAGTAGTTATCCCCATGGCCGCCGGCCATCGGTTCAATATCGCGGCTGTACTCTTCATTGGCGTTATCCACAAAGCGTACCGGCCGCTCCGGCGGCCCCTGAAGCCGGTTCATCGTCCATTCGTTCCAGCCGGTGAGAAAGACCATATCGGGATCAGTTCGAAAAGCCCGCTCCCATTGTTCTTCAAAATTGTAGCCATATGCCGAAGCGCCAGGCCGGGGGTCGGCCTGCCCGTTGTGATAACTGCGTCCCCAGTTGTCGGTAGCCCCATACATTGCCGAGTCCCCCATCAAGATCCCCGGATGCTGGGCAGGAGAGACGCTGAGTACGCGGTTTCCTCCCTGACGGTCGGCGTAAATCTGTTGGGGGCGAACAAAGCTTATCCAGGGGAACCCGTTTTCTTGCGCCGGTTCATTGGGCCACTGGGACTGCCGTATTTGGAAAAACTCCCGTACCTCCCGGCTACACGCCTCCTCGCGGGTGATAAGCAGCGGTTTGCCTCCGACACGGAACCAGAGTTCCGGATACTTCCCCGGCGCATAAATGTCCCGGTATATCCGCTCCGCCGTGTCCCCGGGCGAGGAATTGGTATAGTAGGCGATCCGTGGCACCGGCCAGCCCATGCGACGGCCTTCGTCCAGCACCTCGAGCAGGCGGAGCACCACCTCCGTATAGATGAACGCATTGGTGGCATCAAAAATCAGGACGTCGATCCCCGCTTCGACAAACAGCTCCACATGGCGGCTCATCACCCACGGATCGCGCGACAGGTAATACCCGTACAGCGGCTCTCCCCAGTAGTAAAATGCCGACGGCCCTCCCCACAGCGGGGCGTCCGGCATATACCCCGCGCGAGGTTCCTCACGCAGGATGGCTGAAACGTTTTTCGGGATCAGTTGCTCGGCATCCCCGTGTTCCCCGTTCCACAAAAAATAGAACAATGCCGTCAGCCGCGGCTTCCGTCCCCCAGGCGGCTGTGCCGAGAGGGGCAGGCGACGCCCCAACTTATCCACCGCGGTGGTGGCAAACGAGCGGATTTCCATATACGCACAACCCCTCTTACTTACAGAACCGTAGCAGGCGGGCCCCGCCGGCTTCGATGGAAAGCCGTTCCAGAGCCCCGGCTGGTTTCCACACACCCGCCATGTCATCGTACTGCTCCATTGCCCCGCCCGTGGTTTCCAGGCGCAAAATTACATCCCGCCGAAAATCCTTGTTGGTTACCAAAAAGCTACCGTCATCAAAGAAACCGATTACCGATGCCCCGCCCATGACGGAGCATACACCGCCATACGGCTCGAAGGGTCGGCCGTACTTTTCGCTCGGATCGAGGTGAAACACTGCGGTGCTGGTTTTGTCAAACAGCTCGGCACCCAGATGTGCCAGACGGACATTGATGGACTGGACATCATAATAGTGCGGCTGCAGCCGGCTGTAGGTTTACGTAGAGAATACAAAATTCCGGGGGCGACGTGAAAAGACGTTAAAAATAATTAGGACTAATGAAAACCCTGTTATAGAGCCGTTTTTTACATGTTACACGGCTGTTCCGTGACTGTTATCCCCTGTTTTTTTGTATTTTGTACGCAAGTTTTTTGGGGCGATTTTTTTGGTTTTCGGCGGGGCGAGCGGGCGGCATTGAAATTTTAAAATATGCCTTTAAATTGGGCTATATCATCTTTAAATCATCTTTAATTTTTACAACAGGAAAAGCCTTTAGGCCGCATGAATACACGGCTTAAAGGCTTTTTGCGTTATGCTGGGCATTGTTTAAATTTCTACTTATAAGATGCGAAAATCGGTCGTTGAGCACCCATCTAATTTACGCGCAACCGCGCAACTAAAATCGAAAAGACGCGCAACCTAGTTTCGTTCTAGTGTTCATGCGGGTTTATGGGAATTTGTGTGGATTTTTCACACGATGGGTATTTCACGGCTTAAACTGTATAAATATAAATTATTGTGTATAAAATATCAATCTTTGTACAACGCCTCCGCGTCTAGGATGCCTATCACTTTACCGTTGCAGCGAATGGTGTCATCCTGTGGGAAATGAGCCTTAACGTCATCATATTAGAATTTCCTTCTTAACTCCACCATTTTCCCGATGATTGTTACTGGCTTGTTTAATATCTCCTCGGTTGTAAAAAAGATCGGCGTGTATTGTGGGTTAATTGGCATCAAAGTGATCCCGTTATCTTGTTTATGTATTTTTTTTACGGTTGCGTCATCGCCGTTTATCAGCACGACTGCAATATCTCCACTGTCCACATCAGACTGCTGCCGAATGATGATGATATCCTTTTCCAGAAGCAACGGCTCCATACTATCACCGTTGACTCGAAGCGCGAAGAACATCCCTTGAGCAGCCATTTCTTCCGATATTTCTTCGTAACCCAGAATCTCCTCAATGGCCTCTATTGGAATACCGGCTCTGACGTTCCCTAAAATGGGTATTTTTACACCCTTCTTTTTTTGCGGAGGGATCTTCTTCCCTAGCAAACTGTCTATTGATACGCTAAACAGTTCTGAAAGTGAAGATAGAGTTGAATAGTCGGCTTCCCTATGCCCGTTTTCGATATTGGTATATGCCGCTCTGGTTATACCTAAAAAATCGGCGACTTGTGCCTGTGTCAGCCCCTTTGATTTGCGCATCTCTTTAAACTCCATATGCTCACCTTCCATAGCAATTATATTGTTTCAAAAAGAAACAATCAACAATATATCACGTAATGATTCAAAAAGAAACATAATAATAAAAAACCGTGCTTTATGTCTTGACAATGTTTCGATTTGAAACTATAATAAAGTAAAGTGTCATATTGAAACATATATGTAGGAGGCGATCTACAAATGTATTCGCATGATTTTGTCTCGAAATATAGAAACAGTGTCAAGATGACACAGGAAGCGGTGGCGTCTTACGCTGGGATATCTCGTGCTCACTATGCAAATATCGAGCGGGGAGTTCGCCGCCCGAGTCCCAAGATTGCTCAGAAAATCGGTGGCATCTTGCGTTTTGATTGGAGATTGTTCTACGAGGAAAAAAATAACAGCCATCAGAAAGGAGCATGACCGTGCAAGAGCTTGAATGGCGCATCTACCCCACCCACTGCGTGGCGTTTTACCAAGACTGGATGATAGTCCAAGAACCTGAGTTTGGCATCTATTACCTGTACCTACCCAACGATGATTTTGGTGATGAGGACGTCATCAGCGACCTAGTCACCATCACCGCCCTTTACGACCACGAATGGGACGCTGGCAGCCTGCAGGAGACCATCGATTTTATTGACGACTACGGGGAGGATGAAAATGATTGAACTGCAAATTGGCCAGGTCTATACCAACAGAAATGGCGCTCAGTACAAGGTGATCGGTACCACAATCGCCGGTACCATCATGCAGCGGATATCCGATAACTGGACGCTGGTTGCACACGGTATTGTACAGTATCCGGGCGGCACCATTGAGTGGGATTTTTCTACCCATGGCCATTGGCCCGAGGGGGATTTGCCATGGTGATTTCCGCAGGCCTGGCCGTCATTGCCTGGCTAATCTACCTGGCCGGTTTTGCCACCGGCATCATCCTTACATACCACAACCGAGACGGGAGGTGAGCGGCATGAACTATGAATCCATCCGGGAACTGCGCACCGTGCGCAGCGAGGACGAAATCAACGCCCTGCTGGCGAGCAGGAAGTGGCGTATCATCAGCATGGACTACGAGGACGGCGTCCTGGTCGCCAGGATGGCCAAGGTGCGGGAGTGAAGCCCGCCCCACAAAAGACAGCCGAAACGCCCGCTCCGGGCGTCCGCTGGGGACGGTCTCCCAGTGCTGATGATGGCAGACCAAAGAAGGGAGTGAACGCAAAATGGAAGAAAACAAGAAGAACACAGTTTTCGTCGAGCTCGACGTTTCCCAGGCAGAGCAGGAAATCGACCGGCTACAGGAAAAAGCGAACCGACTGAAAGCCACCATGGAAGAGCTTGGCATAACAGTCGGTTCGCTTGAGCGGGACTAGAGTTCGATGTCTTTCAGCGATTGCTGGATTTTTTCATCTACGGCCTTCAGCCCATCGGAAAATCCATCGTCAACCAGTTCGATTTGTTGGCCGCAGTGAGGGCAAGTCACTGTTTGCCCAACACTCTTTGACGAAGCTGTGAAAGATTTTTCGCAGGTTACACATTCGAGCTCCAGTTCAAACTCTGGAAGTGTTCCATTTCCCATTGCATCACCCCCTTTCTACCAGATTCTACCACTCAACAGTACAAATGTCCAACGAGAGAATTCCATGGTCTATTTTCTTCGCCCGCCGGAGCGCATCCGGCCCAAGCCCGCCGCACATTATGATGCGGAATGAAACCACGCGATTTGGCTGCGTGTCATCCGGTGGAAGAGCGGATATGGGTGGAAGACGAGAATCAGGTACTCCCGGACGCCTAATCCGTCAAAAGGCGCTGAGCGGTATGGTCTACCCGTAAATGCGGTAAAAAAGAGCGTCGACCTGGCGGCCCGGAAAGACGGGCATCCCGCGAACCCCATGAAACTTTAATATACCCACTCCGGCGGGCTGGGAACCGACGCCGATAGTAGTACCGTAAGACGGGGATTCGGCTGGCAGCCGGGAACAGACCGGCAACATATTTTGAAAGGAGCATCATAATGAAAGAACCGCGCATCATGCAAATCATCCCTGCGCACGATACCGTAGCCGTCTTCGGCTGGCGCGATATCGACGCCGACGGCACCATAAAAGAACAGATAACCGAGAGGCTCCCGGTTATCTGCTGGGCTCTGGTGACTGACGACGAATTTTACGTCATGGGTATGGTGGCCCAGGAGGCCGGCGAGATCATCCTGGTTAACCAGTGGGATGATTTTCTGGAGTATGAAACGGCGTCCATGGAGGCGCTCCGCGAAACGCCCGATAATCAAAATAATTCCAGCGCCTACCTTGCCGCCCTTATAGCCGCTTTATACGAAGAGCTTCTTTAATCGTACATCGGGCCCAATAACAATCATAACAGCCGAAACGGAGCAGCTGCTCCGTCCGATCCGGAGTGACCGCCGGTCGCTGATGAGGCAGGTCAATATTGCCAGATGGCAGGTGATACATATATGGAATATCTATCCGTCAAAGATGTGGCGGAGCTACGCGGCTGCAGCGCACAATACATCAGAAAATCTATAAACAACGGATCCATCCGTGCGGATAAACAGATATCCGGTAACGGCGGCAAGCAATACCGTATCCCGCTCTCGGAGCTGGAGCCGTCGCTGCAGCGCCGGTGGTATCAAAAGCACGAGCGGGAGATGCCGCTGGAACTGCGCAAGGCCAAGGCGGCCAAATCGCCGCCCGCTCCGGGCAAGACCATGGAGGAGCTGTCCGCCGATGAGCGCGAGGAGGCCGCTATGTGGATCCGGATTTTGGAGGATTGGCAAGCCTACCGCGCCGGTTGTTCCGGCAGCCGGGCCGAAGCCGATACGGAGTACATCGCAAAGGCCCGTCAGGAGCATCCGGACATCCGCATATCCTACGACATCCTCCAGCGCAAGTTGCGGGCGCACAAGGCTGGCAGTGTGGAGGGACTGGTGGATAAGCGGGGGGCGTGGAAGCGCGGCACCACCAGCATGGACAAGGACATCGCAGACCTGTTTACATACTGGTACTGGGATGAACACAATTTTACAATATCCAAGTGCCGGGAACTGACGGTCAACGCGCTGAAACTGGAGCATCCGGAACTGGTGGATAAGGTGCCATCCTATGATGTGCTATACCGCTATACTAAGACGTTGCCCATGGCGGTGTGCGAGTTGGCCAGAGGCGGAGAAAAAGCCCATAACGACCGCTGCGGCGTCTTTGTCGATCGCCTTTACGATGACATGCTGCCCAACGACTATTGGATAGCTGACGGCCACACCATCGACGTCATATCCAAGGCGGATGACGGTACGGAAAAACGGCACAGGCTGACACTTTCCGCCTTTATGGATGCCCGCTCGGGCATTTACGTGGGATGGGTGGTAACGGATAACCCTTGCTCGGACGCTACGCTGCTGGCGCTGCGCAAGGCCATCCTCCGGTACGGCATCCCAAAAAATATCTATGTGGATAATGGGCGTGAATACCTTAACACGGATATCGGCGGCCTCGGCCATCGTACAAAAAAGCGCACCAAAGACCAGTCGCCGCTGCCCACCCCCATTCTAGCGCGGCTTGGCATACAGATGACCAACGCACTGCCGCGCAACGGCCAAGCAAAAATCATCGAGCGGGCCTTTAAGGATTTTACGTTTTTATCCAAGCTGTTTGACACCTACACCGGAAACACGCCAGCAGCCCGGCCGGAAAAGCTAAAACGCCATTTAAAGGCCGGTCACATTCCGCTTGATGGCGAGCTATCCCAGGTAGTTGAGGACATGATCGAAGGATATTTCAATCTGCAGCCATACAAAGGGAAAGTGGTGTCGGATCGGGGCCTGACCAAAATGGAGGTATACCGCAAGCACATCGCCCATGCGCAGGTACGCATGGCGACCGAGGAGGATCTGGGGCTGATGCTGATGCGCAGCACCCGCCTGCAGACGGTCGGCCGCAACGGCGTCCATCTCCCCATCGGCGGCGAGAGGATATATTATTCCAACGACGAGCTAATGCTGCATTACCAAGGGAAACGCGTGTATATCCGGTACGATCCCGAAAATCTGGATGAGGTACGGATATACGACGAGGAAGAGCGCTTTATTATGACAGCCCCCATGTATCGGGATATTATGCTGCCATACGGAGCTGGTAAGGACGACGTCAAAAAGGTCATGGCCGAGAAGCGCCGCTTTCGTCGCCTGGCTAAAGAACAGATTGATATGCAAAACGAGGCCGCCATATCAAGATATGGGCATCTCAACGCATTGGATGTCATGGTACGGGCGTCGCAAATCGCCCGCGAGGGCCTGCTGGCTGGCGCTGATGACGGCGAGCCGAAGGTGGTTGAACTGGTACAGGCCGCCGAGCGGCAGCTCGCCCGAGCTGCTGGCGGAGAGGATTATGTAGTGGAGATCGACAAGGCACGGATGATCCGTAACAACGAAAGGAGAGGCGACGATGAGTAAAACCTACAACCCGCAGCTGCAGGCACGGCTGGAACAGTACATCACCGATGTCGGCAGCCAAGCCAAAGCGGCTGAAAACATCGGGTACAGTGAGGGGACTATCAGCACTTACCGCAAAGGCAAGTATCAGGGAGACGTGGCAAAACTGGAGGCCAAGCTGCAGGAGTTGTTTGCTACCTCCGAAGAGGCGCAACAACTGCATATCTCTACCGACTATGTCCCGACCAGCATCTCCACTGGCGTTTATGATACCATCCGCCTCTGCCACCTAAAGGGAGGTCTGGCCGTTGAGTGCGGGGACGCCGGCATCGGCAAAACAAAGGCGGCGCAAAAGTATGCGCAGGATTACCCCAACACAGCGGTGTATGTAACGGTCAATCCGTGTGTGGTCAGCATCACCGCATTCCTCAAGCTACTGTGCCGGCAGCTCCGGCTGCCGACGGCCCGCAAGGATGACATGTGGTTTGAAATTGACAGCCATCTGCGCGGTGGACGTCGCGTCATCATCATTGATGAGGCCCAGCATCTACCCATTAAAACAATCGAGTCCATCCGGGCGTTTGGGGACGCCAATCCGGAGGTCGGGATCGTACTGGTTGGCAACGCCGAGACGGTCACGACTCGGGGGCGCAGCCGGGAGGCATTTGCGCAAATCAAAAACCGCACTAAACTAACGGAGATCCGGCACACGTCGCAAATCACCCGAGCAGACATATTGTTACTTTGTCCGGCCGTCACCGGCGAGAAGGAGATTGACCTACTGCATACGATTGCCATGTCGGAGCAGGGCATCCGGGGCGCTATCAACCTGTACAGCAATGCCATTGACAACGAGGATATCAGCTATAAAGGCCTGCTTGCCATGGCAAAAGCTATGCACATCCTGACATATTGAGGTGCCCCATGAGACATAAAAAGCAGCAACCAGCACCGGGCAGCATCGACGCCATTGTGGCGGAGATGACAGCGCTGGATATGCAATACGGCAAATACATGCAGTACCTATACGCGCGGCAATGCCGCACAGAACGAGAGATGGAGAGGATGGGTAAATATGAAGAAGACGATTAAACTGGTGCTGCTGGTGCTGGCCGGCGTAATCATCGGCCTTGCGGCCTCGGCGGCGATGCAGGTGTCCGCTTCCAGGCCAGATGGAGTGGTCGGTGGGGAGGTTGTCATCCCGCTCGCGCTGCCGACGCTGCTGGCCATCGGCTGGTGGGTGGGGCGGGACACGCCCCGCGTGGCGGATTACGACCGGGGATGGCACGACGGGCACCGGCAAGGCATGATGGCCCAGCAGCGCCTGAATCAGCACAAACGCGCATACGACTACGACAAGGATAACTCGGGGCTGTAAGCCCCACCCATAATGCGGCCCGGCCCCATCGGTCGGACGGTCACAAGCCCGTGGGAACGCAGAGTGTGGATAATGGGAAGGAGGATATATTTGGATAGCGATCGCAAAATGCTTACAAAAGAGCAGTGGGAGACCGTCAAGAAGGCCGCCCTCAATCCATGCAGAGGAGCTGAGCTGATGATAGACGGATATCACATCAGCCTGTACCTTGTCCCGACGAGCCCCTACAAGAGCGAGCTTGCGGTATACGTGGACGGTGTAATCGACGGCAAAAAGATCTTGGAGGACTGTGAGGAGCGCCGGCGATTTTACCGGCCGGTGGTCAAGTGTATACTCCCCGCAAAGCCTCCGAAAGGGGTCGGAAAAAGCCAGTGGGAAACGGAACGCAAAAAGAGACAGTATACTGCGTATTACCCGTTTTGGACTAATTTTACCGCCCTCCGCCGCCACCTGGTCAAAAACAATCACAATATAGAGATCGCAGAAAAAGGAGAGATATAGCATGGCCAGAAAAAAGGTGCCTATCCAGCCGACTCTAAGTACCTGGCAGGATGTGGATGACGCAATGAAGGAGATCCTCAACTGTGAGGGCTGCGTCGATGAAATCGAGGTAAATCTTAACCGCGAGATCACGCTGGCAAAGGAGAAAGCCGACGCGGCGTCGAAACCGATGCGGGAGCGTATCAGCGAGCTGGAGGTACAAATCCGCGATTTTGTATCCCGCCATCGGGAGGAACTGGATGGCAAATCCAAAAGGCTGAATTTTGGGCAGACCGGTTTTAGACTCAGTACCAAGTTGGTGGTACCCGCGTCCAAATCCGCCGACATTATCGCCAGTCTCCGGCGCTACGGCATGGTCGACTGCATCACCACCAAGGAGAGTGTCAACAAGGACGTGCTGCGGAAATACCCGGGTGAGGATATCCTCAAGACTGGCGCATATCTCAAGTCTGATGATGAGTTTTGGTATGAGGTATCGTCCGAGACGATAAAATCTGCGGAATAGGAGGAGCGCACATGGACAGGAAAGCCATCCTGGAGCAGGCGATGACGATCGTCTGCTCCGACCGCGAGAAACAGTACGGTAGCCCGGAGAACAATTTTAACCTTATTGCCCGCCTGTGGGAGGATTACATGGGATACCCGTTTACGGGCCACGATGTAGCCGTTATGATGATGCTGCTGAAGGTGGCCCGCATCAAATCCGGGCACGGCAAGGAGGACAGCTACGTCGACGCGGCTGGTTACGCCGCCTGCGCGGCGGAACTGGCGGCCGACAGGAATCCTGGCAGTAAGTGGATCGAGAGCGAGGAGGCGGAATCGTCGTGAGGCCGATAGACGGGTGGCAAATCAAGTCCATCTACGCCATGGGTGGCTCGCTGGGCCTGACAGAGCGTGGCCGTCCTGATGACAACCTGCACCAGATGGTGGAGAGCATGACTGGCAAGGAGCATGTCCGAGATTTGTCTTTTGCCGAGGCACAGGAGATCATTGGCGTCCTCAAGGAGCGGATGCGCGGCATCAAAAAGCCTGTTCCCACGCGTCCACCGGGCGGGGCCACCGAGGGCCAACAGCGCAAAGTGTGGCATCTGATGTATAACTTGGCGGACTACGACACAAAGCGGAGCAAGGCCACCCTGGGAGAACGGTTGTGCGGTATCATCAAGCGGGAACTGCATGTAGACGCCAACCCCAAACAGCCTCTGCAATGGCTGTCCTACCAACAGACGGGCCGTCTGATTGAGATACTTAAGGGGTACGTGTCCACCGTCGCACAGCGCAGGAGAGGTGATGCACATGGACAAACTGATGGAACTGTTGACACTGGATGACCTGCAGGGAGAGAGCAAAGATTTGGCGGAACTGCTTGGCCTGGAGACATTTAAGGCGTTGGTCGAATCGTTTGGAGGAGCAAACATCTACATACCAAAGGCCGACAGCCTGATCCTGCCGCTGCGTAACGACCTGATCGTGAGAGAATATGACGGCGGAAACGTCTTTGAGCTATCCCGTAAATGGGGACTGACAGAGCGGCGCATCCAGGATATTGTCAAGGCCAAAAGCGAGGAGCTGCGTCAAAAGCCCCTGGATGGCCAAGTGTTTTTATACTAAGCAAAATGAAGAATATCTTCATTCGACGGCAGAAAAAAGATAAGGTATGATTTTGGCAGAAGCTGAAATCATACCTTATCTTTTTTTCGGGGGTGCAGCATGAACTTTGACGCGGGTACATGGTGGGTGGTGGCCGGCATAGCCGGGATCGCCGTCACCGTTATCACATATTTCCTAAAGCGCACCATTGCCAAGACTGACGAGCACGACAAGGACATCAATCAAATCAAGCAGACCTATGTGACCAAGGCTGAACTGGAGGCCGTGCGGACAGAAATCCGGGACGACGTGTCGGAGCTGGGCATCGATGTAAAAGAAATAAAAGAAAACACTTTGACAAAGGCTGATTTTTACCGCACCCAATCGGCCAACGAGCAAAAGATGGATAAGATGTACGACATACTTTTGGAGATACGTAAAGGGGGTAACGACAATGGACGATAAGGACGCCATCAAGCGGATGCGTCAGGGGCAGTTTGTTGCCAACAATGGCCGGGTGCTGCGCATCATCAACCTGCTGCGGCATAAGTATGAACGGCTGCAGGACGTCAAGTACGCGATCCCCGGCATCCCGGAGGATCGTTTTTTGGACAGCATCAACTTTTTGGACGCCGCCGGCTACATCAAGCTGCGCCACGTGACGACGCGGGAAGAACTGCACCTGGAGGATGCGGATGATTATACCGACCTGGAGGCCAAGGTGACGGCCACCGGCATCCGGCTGCTGGGCGGCGAAATCCACGACCGTATGGTCGACGCGTAGGGGGGCGTGGCTATGTTTAACCGCCGCCGCAACCGCAGCAACGGCACCATAGACAACCTGCCGGCCGACCTGAAGGATACCGTCGATCAGATGCTGCTGGCCGGCCATCCCTACCGCGAAATCGTGGAGTATCTGCAGGCCAACGAGGTGCAGCTGTCCCAGATGGGCGTCTGCCGGTATGCCCGCAAGTTCTTGGGCGGCATCGAACAGTTACAGATGGCCAACGAAAATATGCGCATGGTCGTGGAGGAAATGGAGAAATACCCGGACTTTGACCCGTCCGACGCCATCCTGCGCATCAACACTCAGAACATCTTTAACGCCCTAGCCAACGCCCCACCGGAGGTTTGGGAAACGGTCAAACCGGAAAAACTGCTGCGAGAGGCCACCAGCCTCGTCCGGGCGGCCGGCTACAAAAAGCAGATTGACCAGCGGCTGCAGACAGACACCGAAAAGGCCCTGGAGGCCAATCAATCCCTGCTGTTTGACATCCTGGCAAAGAAGCACCCCGACCTGTATAAGCAGCTGCAGACGGTTCTGCAGGAGGAAAAGGAGGCGCTCGGCGGATGAAATGGTATGTCCTGCAGGTCAAGCCCGGCACAGACAAAGAAGTCGTCGAGGCGCTGCGGCGGCACGGTGTAACCGCCCTGGCCCCCGAGGAGCAGCGCCTCCTCCGCCGCCGCTCTGTCTGGGTGACGGAGCCGCATCTGCTGTTTAACGGCTATGTCTTTGTGCGGGCGGAGTATACCGACCACCTGTACTACGTCCTGCTGGGTGTCCCCGGCGTCCTGCGGATACTGCGGGCAGATGGGCGACCCGCCCCTCTGTCCGACGCCGAGGCGGCATACATCGTTTGCCTGGGCTGGGAAATGCTGCAGCCGTCGGTTGTCCGGCGCTTGCCGGACGGTGGGGGCCAGCCCATCAGCGGCCCGCTACTGGATTTGGATCCGGATACGTACCGCATCAACTGGCATCGCCGCCGCGCTATTGTGACGCTGACCATCCTGGGCGACGCCCACGAGATAGAGCTATCCATCTTGCCGGCCCCGCCGGCGGAACAAACGCCAGGGAGCCCTGCGGGTTGATTCGTCCCCGCTGGAGGAGCTGGCCGACACACGCGGATATCCGCGCAAGACGATCCGGCGGGCAACCGTCCGGCGGCCCCGTCCTGCCTGCGGGTATCCGCATGTGTGCCTGTACCCCTTTAAACTACCTTTAACTTCGTTTAATTTGTACTTGGTCCGTCGTGGCATGGTAAACGGACGTCCAAACCGGAAAACGCCCATTTCGGGCGTATATCGCCGTTTTGACTGGAGGTGACAGCGCGTGCATAAGGACAAAAAAGCCGGTATCGATGAGCTGCTGGATAGATTAGACCCCGCCAAGGTCAGAAAGACCTATAACATCGCGGCGGATTTGGCTGAGCTGAAGGAATCCCTGGGTATGTTTAGGGGCAAGGAGCTGGCCCGGAAGATCGACGCCCTGATCGAAAAGTACACCACCGGCGAGATGGCGGAGGTGCATGAGGCGCTCGTCGCGCGCTGCCGCGCCGGAGACGTCTCCGCCATCCGGCTGTACAACGAGCTGCAGCAGGAGGACAAAACCGACGAGACGGCGAGTAATAACCTGCTGGAGGCCATCCTGGCCAGCACCGGAGGGAAACGATGAACTATACCAAGTTTTCCGCCAAGCAGGCGCAGACGCTGACATGGTGGAACGATCCCCAGACAGCCAAATACGACGCCATCATCTGCGATGGCAGCATCCGTTCCGGCAAGACCATCAGCATGGCGGTCGGGTTTGTGCTGTGGTCTATGTGCCGGTTTGACCGGCAGAACTTTGCAATATGCGGCAAGACGATCCAGTCCCTGCGGCGCAATGTCGTATCCTTCCTGCCGACCTGGCTGGAGGGGCTTTTTGACATCAAGGAAAAGTTTTCGGAAAACTGCATCATCATATCCACCGGCAAGCGCAGCAACAAGTATTATCTGTTCGGCGGTAAAGATGAAGGCAGCGCGGCGCTGATCCAGGGCATGACGCTGGCCGGCGTACTGTTTGACGAGGTGGCCTTGATGCCGCGATCCTTTGTTGATCAGGCTATTGCCCGCTGCAGCGTGTCCGGCAGCCGGTTCTGGTTCAACTGCAACCCCGACAATCCCAGCCACTGGTTTTACAGGGAGTGGGTGCAGGACAAAGAGGGCAAAAAAAACCGCCTGTACCTGCACTTCACCATGGACGACAACCTGTCCCTGGATCCCAAGGTCAAGCGCCGGTACGAAGGGCTGTACAGCGGCGTGTTTTACGACCGCTTTATCCGTGGCCTCTGGGTGGCGGCGGAGGGCGTCATTTACCGGCAGTTTGCGGATAACCCGCGAGCGTACATATTGGCGGCCGAGCCGCCGAAAGTGCAATATGCCGTGATAGGCGTGGACTACGGCGGAAACGGATCCGCCCACGCGTTTGTATGCAACGGGATCCTGCCTGGATATCAGGGAATTGTCACGCTGGCCGAGTATTACCGCAAGGAGATTATATCCCCCGCCGCCCTGGAGGACGATTTTGTCCGGTTCGTCCGGGATTGTCTAAAAAAATGGCCGGTATATGATGTGTATTGCGACAGCGCGGAGCAGGTGCTGATTCAAGGATTCCGGGCGGCTGCTGCCCGGAATCGTCTGCCGGTGGATATCAATAACGCCCGGAAAGGCCCCATCCTCGACCGGATCGCGTTTTACAATATGCTGATAAGCCAGGGGCGGTATAAGGTGACGGCGGACTGCCCGCACGTCATCGAGGCACTGGAGACGGCCTGTTGGGATGCGAAAAGCGGCGGCAAGGACAAACGTCTGGACGACGGTACGTACAACATCGACAGCCTGGATGCCCTGGAATATAGTACGGAAAGCATCATGACCGATATGATCGAGGTGTGGCAATAGTATGATAACCATCATCAGGGACTACCTGACCCGGAGGGGGTACACTCCCCCGGATGTTGATTGGTACAAGCAGATATCCCTGTACCAGGGTTGGTATGAGGGATATGTGGACAGTTTCCACCGCTACCAGGTGTTTAACGGCACCGGATTTACCGGCCGTCACCGGCGTTCGCTGCGCATGGCCAAAGTCATCGCCGAGGATCACGCCAATCTGCTGCTGAATGAAAAGGTGCAAATCAACGTGGACGCCGGCTTTGACGAGGAGCTGAAGGACATCCTGCGGGACAACGAGTTTACGGTGCTGGGCAATAACCTGGTGGAACTGGCCTTTGCGCTTGGCACGGCGGCATTTGTGGAATACAAAGATGCCAACGGCCAGCCGGTAATCGACTACATCCGCGCCCCTATGATTTACCCCATCAGCTGGAGCCGGCGGCGTATAACGGAGTGCGCATTTGCCAGCGTGCAGATGCGGCAGGGGAAAACCGTCTACTACATCATGATCCACCGGTTGGAAAACGGCCGCTATCTGGTGGAAAACGTATATCTGGATGACGCCGGCAAACCGCTGCCTCCCCCCGCCGGCGTGAAGCCGGTGGTGGATACCGGCAGCCCGATCCCGCTGTACCAGATCGTCCGTCCCAACATCATCAACAACTATGCCCTGGACAATCCCATGGGGATGTCGGTATACGGCAACAGCCTAGACTTGCTGCAATCGGTGGATCTCATCTGGGACAGCTACGTCAACGAATTTGACCTGGGGCGGAAACGCATCATGGTGCCGATGTCCATGGCCAAAATTCAGATGGCGCAAGATGGCACGTCCGCCCCACTGTTTGACCCCAACGACACCACTTTTTATGTATACAAGCAATCGGACGACGGCAAAAACGACCTCAAAGAAATCAACATGGCCATCCGTGCCCAGGAGCACGAGGCCGGCCTGCAGCGGGCGCTGAATCTGCTGGCCAAAAAATGCGGTCTGGGGGACGATCGATACCGGTTTGACCAGGACGGCGTCAAGACGGCCACGGAGGTCATCAGTGACAAATCGGAGCTGTACCAAAACCTGCAGAAAAACGAGATCCTGTTTCGGCAGGCGCTGATTGGAATGACCCGCGCGCTGGCGTACCTGTCCGGACACGATCCGGATCTGGAGGTCAACATCTCGTTTGACGACTCCATCATCGAGGACAGCAGCGCCAAAAAGGATGACCACATCAAGCTGGTATCCGCCGGCCTGGAAAGCAAGGTATCCGCTATAGCTGACATCCGCAAATGCTCGCTAAAAGAGGCGGAGGCCGAGCTCAGCCGGATAGCCAAGGAGGCGCAAATCACCGGCACCCCGGACGACTGGTTTGATGATGAGGGTGGTGATGGCAATGACGCCGGCACAGGCGCGGGCACTGGCTAAGCCGATCGCCGACATCTACGCGCAGCTGACGGATGACCTGATGACCAGCATCGCCGCCCAACTGGGTAAAGGCATCGAGGTATCCGGCACAGCCAAGTGGCAGCTGAACAAACTGGCGCAGCTGGGCGAGCTGAACGCCCGGAACGTCCGCCTCATCGCCAAGCGCACCAAACGCTGCCCAGAGCTGCATTACCAGGCGGTCATATCCGCCGCCGGGCAGGCGCTGGACGAAACGGATAAGCTGTATCAATTGGCGCTGGCGGCGGCCGAGCTGGGCAAGCCGGTGGATTTCCCGGCGTCCGACGCTATGATGTCCGCCCTGCAGCTGTATCAGGATCAGGCGAAAGACCTGTATAACCTGGTCAACACCACCATGGCGTACAAGGCAAGGGACGCGTATACCGGCATCGTCAACACGGTTGCCGACGTGGCCGACCACGACGCATACCCCCAAATCATCGGTCAGTCCACGGCATCCGTGATCACGGGCATCCAGCCGCGCCAGGCGGCGCTGCGGCAATGCCTGACGGAGTTTGCGGCCAAGGGGATGCCGGGATTTGTGGATAAGGCTGGCCGTGAGTGGGCCCCGGAATCCTACATCAACATGTGTATCCGTACAACGGTCAACCAGGTGGCCAACGATGCGCAGTTTGCCCGGATGGACGACTACGGCAGCGATTTGGTCGAGGTCAGCAGCCACATCGGCGCGCGCCCCCGCTGCGAACCGTTTCAGGGCCGGATATACAGCCGGGCCGGGGAAAGTGGGTTTACAGAAGATTTAAACGGCAATAAAATCCCGTTTTATCCCTGGAGCTCCACCAGCTACGGCGAGCCTGGCGGCCTGCTGGGAATTAATTGCGGTCACCATGTATACCCGTTTTTTCCGGGGCTCAGCCGGAAGACCTATGCGCCGTATGACAAGGAAGAAAATGCCGCCGCGTACAAGGAGAGTCAAAAGCAGCGTGCGCTGGAGCGCAAGGTGCGGGAGAGCAAGCGTACCTGCGCCATGCTGGACGCCGCCGGTGACGCGGAAGGGTTTGAAAAAGCGGCGGCCAGGCTAAAGCAGCGGGAAGCGCGGCTGAAGGAGTTTACGCAAAGCAATGGCCGGGCGCTTAAGCCTGACCGGGTGCAGGTGCCGGGCTTCGGCCGCAGCGAGGCGGGCAAGGCCAGGGCGGCCGCGCAGCGGGCTGCCGCAAAGGAAGCTGGCACCATATCGGTAAACAACACCATGAGGTGGCCGGATGGTGCCCGGCGGAGGCTGCACCAGGACGAGGTGATCATCGCACAGCGGAAAAGCGAGACGGCCATTTTGTACGACAAGGATGGCAAAACCATCCTGACCAAGCGGGGCAGCGAGATGGGCGTATCGTTCAGCCGGCAGGAAACCGACCTGATGCCCGGCGGCGTCCTGACCCACAACCACCCCTACAGTACCACGTTTTCGTGGGCCGACATCTCCATGCTGCAGCGTGGTGAGCTGGCGGAAATCCGTGCCACCGGAAAAGACGGCACCTTTGTACTGCGCCATCCCGAAAAATGGCCGGAGGAAATCGACGGCCGGATAAAAATTAAGGAGGCCTACGAGGAGATAGAGGCTCAGGTGGAGCCACTAGTCGCGAAAAGGCTTGATTCCGGCGAAATCGACGTGGTACAATACAATCAAATCTATCAAATGCACCTGCTGGACGTATTTGCGTCCAGGTATGGCCTGGATTATGGATTTGAGGTGAGATAGCATGGCGGAGGACAAGCCGAAAATCGTCCGCATATCGGAAATGGACGGCGAGTTTAGCGATTACGATGAGGACACCGTTTTTGTACTGGATGAGCCTCCTCTGCGAGATCCGCGAGGACAGTTGAAGCCTGACAACAAAACCAAATGACGATTCCAACGAGCGCCCTTTGAGGGTGCTTTTTTTCGTCCATTTTTTGCTTTAAGGCCCGTTTACGCGGGCTTTAATTTATGCCCTGGGCACGGCATATAAAAGGCCTGCATCACCCCTGCGGTATGGGATATAAACTGCCGCCGGCTGCGGAGGCACCGCATATAAAAACAGCGCCGCGAAAGGACACATCATGGAAAACCTGAAGAACGCACTCGGCGAAGAACTTTTCGGCCAGGTGACGGCGGCGATCGACGCCTACAACGCGGCCGATGAGCACAAGGACGCCCCCATCAAACTGGCCGACCTGTCCGGCGGCGGCTATGTCAGCAAGGACAAACATGCCGCACTGGAGACCGAGGCCGCCGGCTACAAGCAGCAGCTGGACACCTTGACCGCCCAGCTGCAGACCATCAAGGACGCCAAAACGGCCGACCCCGACACCAAGGCCGCCCTGGAAGCCCTGCAGCAGAAATACGATGCGGACACCAAGGCTCTGCAGGAGCAGATTGGCAAGGCGCAGTTTGACGGCCTGCTGGGTGCCGCCTTGGCCGGCAGCCGCGCCCGCAGCGTCAAGGCGCTGAGGGGGATGCTGGACATGGAGCAGCTCAAGGTGGAGGATGGCAGGCTGACCGGCTTTGATGAGCAGCTGGCCGCCATCCGCAAGGATGCCGCGTACCTGTTCGAACCGGACGGTGCCTGGGGCCAGGAGCATGGCGGGAATCCGCCCGCCGGCACCGGGGTGGAGGCTGCGTTCGCCAAAATCAACCCCGATCTTAAAATCGACTAAGGAGGAAAAACACTATGGCACATGCAAACCAGGAACGCTATGCGGCGATGGTGGACGCCAAACTGCGCGCCACTCTCGTCACCAAGGACAACCTGATTTTTAACAACCGCTACGAGGGCAATCCGACCGCCGGCAAGGTCAAAATCCCGGTGCGGGACACGGAGGTCACGGTATCGGACTACAACAAGGCGACCGGCATCGAGGCGAGCGGCGGAACCACCACCTACATGGATCTTGCCATCGACCAGGATAAGGCTGTTAATGAAATCATCGACGGCTTTGACGCGGCGTCGGTGCCGGATGGTATCACCGCCGAACGCCTGGATTCCGCCGGCTACGCTATCGCCCTGGAGGTGGACAAAAAGTCCATCAGCATCCTGGAATCCGCCAGCGGCGCCACCATCAGCGCGAGCAAGACGGCCTCGACCGCGGAAACCGCGTATAAGGAGCTGCTGGCGGCTAAGCGGGTGCTGAGCCGCAAGGGGGTTCCGGAAAAGGATCGCTGGGCCATTTGCTCGCCGGAGTTCCTGGAGGTCTTGGCGCTGGACGACCACTTCAAAAACGGCGGTAATCTGTCCGAGAAACTGCTGCAGGATGGGGTGATCGCCAAGGTTGCCGGATTTTACATTTTCGAGTCCAGCAATATGTATTTTGAGAACACGACGGTGACAGGTGGCAAAAAGACCACGACCGAGCTGATTTGCGGCCATCCCAACTGGTGCCATCGCGTCCAGGAGTGGCAGGTTGCCCCGCACATCCAGGATCTTTCCGGATCCGGCAAGTATATCGGCGCGTCCGCCGTGCAGGGCCGTAAGGTTTACGGTTTGAAGGTCAGCAAACCCCAGACGATCTACATCAAACGCGTCGAGGTCAGCGCCACCTAATCGGAGGAGGTGCGGTATGGCATACATCGGTACGGAGCAGTATATCCAGTACACCGGCGAGGCCCCGCCGGATGATTTTGACGTCCTGGCCGATATGGCCGCCATGGCCGTCGACCGCGTGACACTGTACAGGCTGCGCGGCCGCAGCCTGGCGGAACTGCCGGACGTCGTGCGGGCGGATGTGGAACGGGCGACGGCCATACAGATGCAGTATCTGAGCAGCCAAGGCGGGGTGGCCGCCATCAACGACATCGGCGCGCCCAACATGACCCTGGGCAAATTCAGCTATTCCGGCGGGGATGCTGATTCCGCCGGCGGCATGGAAAGCCCCCTGCTGCCGGATTTGTTGGCGTATGTCTGCGCGTATCTTAGGGGGGAGTAGCATGCGGATGAAGCCTATCCCCCGCAGCCTGCTGCCGCATACCGCCACGCTGATGGTGCCCGGCGGGACGGATGTATGGCAGCAGCCCATCTATGCGCATCGGCAGCTGCTGCGGGTGCGCGTGGAACCCAGCGATAAGATGATTGCCGGATCCGACAACACGCAGCAGCAGCTGGTATGCACCCTGTTTTTCGATGCACAAAACTCCGCCCCGAAAGGAACGGAGTTTTCCGTCGGACAGAAAATCGTGTGGAACGGCCGGGAAATGACGGTGATGCGCGCCGACCGGCTGTATGATGGCCAGCGGCTGCATCACTGGGAGGTGGGGCTGGAATGATCTCCGGCTTTGAGATACACACCGACATGGCCGGCGTCAAGACGCAGGTATCTGCCGACATCGACCGGGTGCTGCCGATTTTATCCCAACAAATTCTAAAGGACTGCAATTATTTTTGCAAGCAGGACCAGGGCGGGCTGATTGACTCCAGCCTGATCGCCAGTCGGCCGGAGGAGGGCGATCTGGTATGGGACACAGTCTACGCCAACCGGCAATACTGGCTGCCGGCAACCTGCACGGACGTCAACAGCAACGCGGCGTACATGTGGTGCCATAAGGCCTATGACCGGTTTGGCGATGATTGGCAGCGCCTGCTGCAGAAACTGCTGGAGGGGTAAAGATGGAGACGGCCACGCAAATATTGGAGATGACGGCGCAGCTGCTGCGGCCGGAGGAATCTGTCACCATCGGCGTTTTACCACCGGAGGGCGGCATGACGCTGCAGGTGGCTGGCGGCGCGGCAGACGCCCGGTATTTGGATGGCAGCTCCCGGCGGCATTTGACGCTGCAACTGCTGTGCAAGGACACACAAAAACGATCGTTTGACAGGCTGGCGGTCGTCTGCCGCAAGCTGGAGGCGCTGCGGGAGTTTCCGCCGGTGGACAGCGGGCAAATCCTACTGTATGAGGCGGAATCCGACCCGCAGTTTGTAACATTCGAATCCCCTGGGGGGATGACCATCTACACCGCCGTCGTCTACGTCTATTATTACATCTAGTCTAGGAGGATGCACATGGCAACGCAACTGGAAATCAACTATGGTATCAAGTGTGAGCTTGATACCTCGGAGGCCCCGCATACCGAGCCGACCTGGAGCGACATGGGGCGTATGTTTAAAAATCTCGCTCAGTCTCTCAATGAGGTTTTGTACCAGGCCACCTATTTAGCGGACGGCGGCTGGGCGTCGACCGAGGTGACCGGCGCACAGTTTACGGTCACCTTTACCGGCGACCGTAAAAATGGCGACCCCGTCAACGACTATATTTTTGACCCCGAGGTGCAATACGGTCTCGGCGATGCGCGCAAGGCCAAGATGCGGCTGGTACGCGGCAACCAGGCCATGGTGATGAATGTGACGCTGGCCAACATCACTGATGCTGGCGGCGACGCCAACCAGCCCAACGCGGTCACGCTGACGATCCACTGCAACGGCAAGCCGACGTTTGAGACGGTGTCTTTGCAATGATGCTGGAGGGGCAGCCTGGAGGCTGCCCCTCCTCCCCATATTAAGGAGGCAGGATAGATGGGATATAAAGTAGGACGCGCTAAAAAAATCACCGAGTCACTGGAACTGGTGGACGAGACAGGGGCCACCGTCAAGGAGATTCCCGCCTCCATCACCCCCGACAAGGTGGTAATGGAGTTTAACCGGAGGTATAACGCTGTCATAGCGGCGCAAAAGGCGGCCCAGCAGGTTGCCGACCCGTCCGACGCCGGTGCGCAGGAGGTTTTGTCCCTGTTTGGCGACGCCGTCCTGTCTCTACTCGGATTGGTCTTCGGCGATGACGGGGCGGCCGAAATTTTGGATTTCTACGAGGACGCCTATGCGGAGATGGCCGTGGCGGTTTTTCCGTATATCGAAGACGTGATCGTCCCCGAAATCCGACGGAGTGCGGAGGCCATGCGTCAGCAAGCGGCTAGCCGGTATAACATTCGGCAGGCCCATCGTCACGGACGATGACGGCGCTGTTTGAAAAACTTCCACGCCGCATATCGCACGGCGGAAAACGGTATCGGCTCCGGTTGACCTGCGCATCTGTCCTCAAGGCGCTGGCCATCCGCACCGATCCGGCTGTACCAGACGGCGACCGCGTCCCTTGGATGATATCTTGCCTTGCGCCCCGCGCCGCCTGTCTTTCGCTGGCCGAGCAGGGCGAGCTGCTGCAGCGGATTTTCGATGAGTACGTCTTCCGTCCCCATCGTCGCGGGCGAGGCGGAAGCGTGCGGGCGTTTGATTTTAATCTGGACGCGGATCTGCTGTATGCATCGTTTTGGCAAGCATACGGCATCAATCTGCGCAAGCAAGCCGACCGCCTGTCCTGGTGGGAGTTTATGGCCCTGTTCCAGGGCCTGCCAAAAGGTACGAAAATGCGAGAGGTCATGGAGATCCGACAGCGTGACATGCCGGCGCCCACCGCACAAAATCAAAAGGAGATCCGGGCACTGGCGGAGCTGAAGCAATATTACGCCCTGCCCGGAGCATCCGGCGACGACCTCGCGGCCGGTCTGGAAAAACTTTGGGTAGCGCTGGAAAGGCAGGCAGAAAAATCTTGAAAGATATCCGGTGCCCACATTGTGCCACCGACAGACGGCCGGGCAAGCTGCTACTGCGCGCCACTGTTGTGGTAGGGGAAATCAAGTGCCCCCGCTGCGGGGCCATTATCAAATTACATATAGACGAGACCGAGACAGAGCCGATCCGCCGCACGAAAACGTAGCGAGCCAGCGCCTGCTTATCCAATAAAGGCAGGTGCGATCGATGGCTGAGAACAAGGTCAAATATTACGTCCGCATTGACGATAAGTATGTCGAAGCGGATATGAAGGGGGCCGAGGGAAAGGTTTCCTCTGCCGGAGGCAAAATTGCCGGCGTCGCCAAAACCGCCGGCCTGGCCATTGGCGGTGCGCTGGTCGCCGCCGGCGGTGCAGCCATCAAATTCGGCAGCGAGTTTGAGAGCGGCATGGCTAAGGCGTCTACGTTGATAGACACCACGTCGGTCGACATGGATGGCCTGCAAAAAAAGATCCTAGACCTATCCAATAAATCCGGGATTGCCGCCGCAGACCTGTCCAACACCATGTATAATGCCCTGTCCGCCGGCGTCCAGCTCGGCGATGACGGCGGCGATATGATGGCCTATCTGGAAAGCTGTACAAAGCTGGCAAAATCCGGATTTACCGATGTCGACACCGCTGTTACATCCACGGCCAAGGTACTTAACGCCTATAAGATGGATGTGTCCGAGACGGACAAAATCCATAAAATTCTGATGCAGACCCAAAACAAGGGCATCACGACAGTCAACGAGCTGGGCGCATCATTGGCGCAGGTAACGCCTACTGCCGCATCCATGGGTGTTAAATTCGAACAGGTGGGGGCCGCGCTGGCCACCATGACAGCACAAGGCACTCCGACGGCCACCGCTACCACCCAGCTTAATCAGCTGTTCGCCGAGCTGGGGAAACAGGGCACCAACGCGCAAAAGGCTCTGGCCGACGCCGCCAAGGGGACGAAATATGCCGGGAAATCCTTCCAGGACATGATGAAAGACGGCGTTCCGTTGAACGATGTCCTGGGGCTGATGGATAAATCGGCAAAGAAAAACGGCAAATCCCTGCTGGACATGTTTGGCTCCCTCGAGGCTGGCAAGGCTGCCCTGGCCATGTCCGGGGAAAACGCCAAGCAATACACCGACAACCTAGCCGCCATGGGCACAAATGCGGATGTTGTCGGTGAGGCGTTTGACAAGGTCAGCGAGACCAGTGCCGAAAAATTCAACCGCATTTTGAACGAGCTGAAGAATGCGGCGATAGACCTGTTTGGGCAGCTGGCCCCCATCATCGACCAGGCACTGCCGCTACTGATGGACTTATTTCAGCAGCTCGGCCCGCCCATCGGTGAACTGGCCAACAAGCTCATGCCCGCCCTGGTGGATTTGTTTAACGACATCTTGCCGCCGGTGACGGATTTGATATCCGATTTGATGCCGGTAATCCTGGATTTGATGGACGCTCTGCTGCCCCCGATCCTGGATTTAGTCAAAACCATTTTGCCGCCATTAATCGATTTGCTGGACGCCATCAAGCCGATCCTCGACGTCATCATAGAGATGGTCAAACTGCTGCTGAAGGTTGCCATCGAGCCGCTGAAAAACGGATTCAGCACGTTGCTCGCCGTGGTCAACGAGGTTGTCGGCGGCATCGCATCGTATATCAAAGAGCAATTCGGGCGGATAAAGGATATTTTTCAAAATATCATCGACTTTGTAAAAAACGTCTTTACCGGCAACTGGAAGGGAGTCTGGGAGAACGTCAAAAATATTTTTAAGAATATTTGGGACGGTATCAAAGGCGCTGTAAAGCTGCCTATCAACTTTATCGTCGACGCCCTGAACGGTTTTATAAAAGGCCTGAATAAAATCAAAGTGCCGGATTGGGTGCCGCTGGTGGGGGGCAAGGGAGTAAACATTCCGCTGATCCCCCGGCTGAAAAAGGGCATGGATTTTGTTCCGGGAGACTACTTTCCGGCCTATCTGGACTACGGGGAGAGGGTGCTGACGCGGGAGGAAAACGCCCTGTTTACCGCTGTAGGCGGACTGGATGGTATGGCGACCGGATTCTCTGCGCCCGACTACGGTGCTATGGCGGCAGCCTGGGCGAAAGGGCTTAGGGATGCTGGGTTTGTACCTGGCAGCGGCATGCTGCGTGCCACAATTAATTTCGACGGCCGCGAGGCGGCCATTGTCCTGACACCATACGTATCGCAGGAAATGGGGTTTGAAGCATGACCATCAACGGCGTAGAAATCGGCGAGTTCGGCGGAAGCCTGCTGACCTACAAAGTGTCGCCTGCCAATATACAGCATGCCGTCACTACCGGCTATAACAGCGCGTTCCCCGTGTTGATGGACACGGAGATCGGCACAAAGACGCTGACACTGACTATGCACATTCGTGGGGGAGCCCTTAAACTGGTCACCGAAAAAGAGGCGTTGTTGCTGGAAGCACTGTACAAGCAAAGCGAAATAGAACTGCCAGACGGCTATTTTTACCGTTGTATTTATCAATCCGCCACCGTGGACAGAATTATGGATACCCTTTCCGAGCTGACCGTCACGCTGGATGCCATACGCCATTTGCCGTTGGTCACATCGCAGGTTGCGCAGGGGGAGTTTACAGTGCTATGCCAAAGCACGATCCCGACGGAATGCCGATTGTCGGTTACTCCGAACACCGCCGCCCCATCCTGCACAGTATACGGCATTACCATTGCCAATTTGACTGCTGGAGTACCCGTCATCATAGACGGAATGGATAAAACCGTGACACAGGCCGGAATCAACAAATTTATGGACACAGACCTTTTGGAATTTCCGCGTCTGCAGCCCGGAATCAACCAGATACCATTCAGCGGGGATATACAGGTTTCTGTGTCCTATTACCCGACATTTTTGTGAGGTGGAAATATTGCTGACTATTTTGGGTAACCCTGTAGACCTACCGGGTGACGTGCTGTATATCACCCATAAATATGGGGGATCCGACACGTTGGACTTTAGCCTGTCGCCGGAGCATGAAGCATATCATTATATCCTCGAGGAGACCCCTGTAATCTACGGAGGAAACCGGTATATCATAAAAAGCATAAACGAGCGCCGCGATATCTCCACAGTCCACTGCGAGTTGGATTTGGACGAGCTGCGTGAACAGGCATATTACCACTTTGCAAGCGAAACCATGACCCTTTCGCAGGTGCTGGACATGTGTATTCCCGCAGGCTGGACAGTCAGCGGTGCGGATCTTGTCACCGCGCGGCGCACGATCGAACTGGACGCATGTACGGGATATGATGTGATTATGCAGGCTATGGAAACCTATGGCGTGTGCTATCGATGGAATACCATAGACCGCACGGTGGCCGTAATAAAGCCGGAAAACATACAGACGTCAGGTGTGTATCTCACAGAAGAGCTAAATCTCAAAGAGCTTGCCATGAAGGGATCCAGCAAGGACTTTATTACGCGGCTGTACCCATACGGTAAAATCGATGATGAAACTGGCCTCCCGTTATCAATCGCATCTGTCAATGGCGGCAAGGAGTATGTAGAGAATACCGACTACAGCGAAAAGCTAGTGTCTGCTGTGTGGGCCGACGAAAGGTACACGGATCCGCAGTCGCTGAAAGACGATGCGCTGGAGCGGCTGAAAATGCAGGCAGCCCCGGTACGTTCTTACGAGTGCGCTGTCGTGGATATCGCCAAAGCTGGTGCGCCATATGGCCAGATGTCGATTGCGCTGTATGACGTGGTGACGCTATTGGATAAGCGGCGGAAGACCAGGGTGGCGCATCGGGTTGTGGAATATAAGGAGTACCCCATGCGGCCGGATTTAAACATGGTGACGCTATCCAGCGTATCTGCTAAAATCACTGGGGCCATAGAAAAAATTGAGATACAGGTCAGTAACGATATTGCCGTGGAGCGCGGAAAAATCAACACGATACGCCGCGACCTGGATGCCAATATAGCCCGCGTTGCTGAAACGTATACCAAAGGCGAGACGGACGCGGTGATCGAATCACAGATTACGCAGGCAAAAAACGCCATCCGTATGGAAGTGTCGGAAACGTACGCCACAAAACAGGAAACGGACGAACTGCGCGAGGACGTCCAGCGGCAAATTGTTGAGGAATCATCCAGGATAGAGGCCACCAAGGATGAGATATTGGCGGAGGTGTCGGAAACATATACTACCGGCAGCCAAGTGGACGAAAAGGTGTCCATGTCGGCACAGCTTTTATCCGATGGATTTACCTTACGGTTTGACCAGATACAGGCAGCAACGGACGAAAATTCCGCCAACGCCGCCGATGCGCGAGAAAAGTTTGAATCCCTCTACCAATACATGAGATACGGAAACGGTACGCTGGAGTTGGGCGAGTCCGGCAGCCCTATCAGGCTCCAGCAAACAAACGACAGAATCCAATTTGTTATGTCGGACGGCTCCGTACAATCCTTTTGGACGCCCACAGCCTGGGAACTAATTAACCTATTGCGGTTTCGGCTTGGGCCTGGGGCCTTGGCGGTACAACCAAACGGCAGCATATCCGGCATAAAGGCGGTGGATTGATATGGCTTTGCAAACTAAGGTGTTTTCGTCCGCGACAACCTCAAATGGATTTACTTTGGCGCTGACGATAACGGAAAACAGCACATCCATTGATGGCAACACCTCATCAGTATCCTATTCGCTGGCGCTGAAATCCGGCGGCTGGAATTTTGCGCAATGGCGGATTGGATGGAGTATCAGCCTTGGCGGAACCGTGGTATCCAGCCAATCTAAAAGCAGTGCGCCGCAGTTTACGCTTGGCACAAATTCGTCCATCACTATCGCCAGCGGTACGACGACAGTCGCCCACAACAGCGACGGCACAAAATCCATGTCCGTGGCCGCGTCCATCGATATGACAAAGGCATCCTATACCCCAGGTGCCATGTCCTTGTCCGGCTCCATGGCACTTACAAACATCCCTCGCGCGTCATCGTTATCCTTTGGCGGTTTTACAATCGGATCGGCTGGCACAATCACCATCAACCGGGCCAGCTCATCTTTTACCCACACGCTGTCTTACGCATTTGGCAACGCCAGCGGCACTATTGTCACCAAAACCACGGGTGCATCGGTATCGTGGACTCCGCCCGCGCCGCTGCTTAATCAAATCCCGGCGGCGGTATCAGGCAGCGGCACCATCACCTGTATCACTTACAGCGGCAGCACGGAGATCGGCAGAAAATCCGCAGGGTTTACAGCTTCGGCGGCATCCAGTGTAAAGCCATCCATCAGTAGAGTAACGGTAACGCCGATAAACTCCAATAACTGGATATCCGGCAAAGGCATTTATGTAGCCGGATACTCAAAGGCTAGAATTATCACATCTGCCTCGCCTGGTACGGGCAGCTCGATCTCCTCCTACGCCGTTACGGGCGTAGGAAACGGAAACGGTGCAGATTGGACGTCCGGCATTTTGAGTGCCGGGGCTAAGACTATCACGATAACGGCAACAGATAAGCGTGGGCGGACAGACTCCACCATCAGGGGCATCACAGTACAGCCGTACAGCGTGCCTGGCATCAACAATCTCAATTATGTGCGCGGGGTATATTCCGGCGGCACATGGACGGACAACGACAACGGGACGGACGTAAAAGTATCCTTTACGCTTGGTTTATCGATTGCCGGCTACAGCAACACGGCGGATATTGCAGTAAAGCTGGACGGCACCACAAAAGCCAGCTCCGCAGAGCAAGGGGCCGGAAATAAGGTATATTACATCACGTCCATCGGCACGGATACCACCAGGGCACTATCGATAAGCGCCACGGACAAAGTGGGCGGAACCAGCACCGTATCGGCGGATATTCCCACAGTGGCAGTTGATTTTAATTGGAACCCGGACTTGCATTCCTGGCGATTTGGCGGTGTTGCAGAGGATGCGGATTGCTTTAGATGCAGTTTGGTCGCAAAGTTTGATGATACTGTTACGGTGAACGGAAATGATGTGTGGCATAAGGGCAATCTGCCGATTACAGACTTTGTCACCGAACGCGGAACAAGCGGCATTTGGAAATATGAAAAGTGGAACAGCGGAAAAATATGCATGTGGACAAACAGTATATCGCATACCATACAATTTGAAAAATTAAACGATAATATGTATTATCTAGGGTTTCACGTTGAGGTTCCGTTGGTGACGGGTATCGATTGCGTGACCGGCGGTGTTACGTACTGGCGTTATGCAAACTGGACATCTGTTACCATACGGAGAGGTATCCAAACACTTAACCAAATATCCTTTAGATACTATTCTATCAATACGAACGGGAATGGGGAAAGTCTAAATTTTAGCGCCAATATCATTGGGCGATGGAAATGAAAGGAGAATCATTATGATTAAAACCTACAGCAGAAAACAGGACGGCGCCACGCAGCTTTCACCTCATTTTAAGGTGCGGGAGTTCGCGGAGCCGGGCAACGATGAAATCAAAATCGACGATAGGTTGCCGCCGTTTCTGGAGGCTATCTACACCGGACTGAACTGCACCAAAATCATCATCACCAGCGGCTACCGCACCGACCGGAACGCCAGCCGTCACGCCGAGGGGCGGGCCGCGGACATCAATTGCTGGCACATGGTAGACGGCAAGGAAGTGCGCTATCAGGGCCGAGAAATCCTGCTTGCTGCCGAGGACGCGGGTGTCCCCGGTATCGGGTGGATCGCCGGTAGCGCCACCAGCCGGGCCGCCGTCCATATCGACACCAGGGATACGCCTTACCGCTTCGACGAGGCCAACAGCAACCGGATGGTCAAAGACAACAGCTGGTATGCCTATTTCGACGTCCAGAAGCCCGGCGCCGAAACGCCCCCGAATATCATCTACCAGGTGTACACGGCGGGCAACAAATGGCTGGCGGAAATCACCAACTACGGCGCGGGGAGCCTGGGCTACGCC
>ERZ506979.186-NODE-186-length-50329-cov-8.011199_pt1 | contig 50329 bp, 60 predicted proteins | sample MGYA00512887_ERZ506979 | MGnify/ENA metagenome assembly ERZ506979 | reverse complement strand
GCTACCAACAAGACTATCTGCTGTCATGAAACACTATATGTTCTACCATCATACTTGTGTCATTTAACACTGATGACCTAACCCACGTTAGAGAGGTAGGGTAAAGAAGTTTACACGGATTTTTAATTTATTTCAAAAGTAAACACTTCCGAAACTGAGTACAGTGCCGTGAAGTGGTCGCTGATATTACAATTACGATTAGAAGCCACATTATTCAGATTCCAATAGAACAGCTCAGATTTCGTACCATTATTCCAATTCGTACCCAATAGGGTAAATACTTGGAACACTCATATTACTGAGCGTCCAAGTATTTCATGTGTACTGTTGGTGGCAAGAAATTCTGTAATTCTTGACCGCTTATAACCCAAAATCATTACCCGAATTAGTGAAGTGGTGTTTCGTCACAATCACTGTCCATATTATAACCTTAATTCAAGTGTTTGTAAAGAAGATTAGGCTTCTCCTTTCTTCAAAATTTTTCTTTAGTTATGCTACTGCAATAGTGACTGCCTTTGATTTTCTGCACAAGCGGCCGCCGACATTACAATCACGACTAGAAGCCACACTATTCAGATACCAACAGAACAGCCCAGACCTCGCCCCATAAGTCCAATCCGTACCCAATAGGGCAATATAGATGTTATTGTTACTCATATTGACATAGTAATAGTCACCTACAGGTCTGTTACTGTCTCCACCAACTTTAGAAGTCATATACATGAAATCACAGTCTTCGGAGTAACCAAAGGCTTTAATATAACCCTCTTTTGTAGCACAGCTAAATCCAGTAGCAATATAGTCTGTGATTGTGTCAGAGAAGTCTTTACTTCCGTCCTGCCAGTATGCTTCGTTACAGTCACTACCTGCGGAATGTTTTCTGAGGAATCCATCAATGAATTTCCAGATGTTTCCGAAAGGATTCTTAACACCTCTGTAAACAGGAACATCAACATTGTAAGAAGTACCATTAGAGTGTGTGTACTCAACAGTAATCTTACCACTGCCATTTCCTAAAGTAGTGTTTGCCGGATTAGGTACAGAGTTGTTAATGTTATCTACCCAAGGAAGATTTGTAACACCACTACCAAAAACACTTACTGCTTGAATGTTAAAGGTTGCATACTCTACAACAAATAACATCTGCTCTGCACTTGCAATAGTAATGTCTTCTTGAATCCAGTCTACACCTCTGTTTGCACACATCTTTCTGATTGCGTCTCTTGTCAGAGCATTGTTTTTTGAAATGTCTGCTTTAGAAGAACCACTGGCAGGTTTAGCACCTGCAATAGAAGAGAACTTGATTCCAGTATAAGGACTAGAACCAATAGTCACTGTGTTATCATTCATGTCATAAGCACCATCAGCACTTTCAAGACAGCCATCATTCTCACCGATAAAGTAGTAATCAAGCTCTTCATTACCCTTCTTAAATGCCGGGTGAAGTTTAAATCCGTCTCTTGCTGTAGGACTGATAAGGTCAATCCACTTAGTCATGTGATAGCCCTTTACTTGATAGGTGTCATCAACCTGCTTCTCAAGTCTGACAGGGATTCTCTTGTAATAGAACTTAGGTTGCATAACCATACACTGTACTTTAGTTCCTACAGCTACATCACCTACTGCTACAGTTAAAGCACCTGTCTCTGTATAGGCTTCATCACCATAGAAAGCAACAACTTTTCCGTCATCAGTTACATTACATCTTCGTCTGTTACCATATACAGGAGACTTGTCATAATCTTCACCTGCACTCCAATACTGGTTATCACCCATTCTCTTAACACTGTTGTTGTCAAGGTCTACTTCTACACCCATGACACCTTCTCCAAGAGTTCCGAGCTGAACTTGAAGGTCAATAACTGTGTTAGAGAGGTTGCTAAAGCTAATCTCCTTACACAGTCTTGTCATAACACCATCAGCAACTTTAGCAATAGCAAGATTATGTCTTGCCGAATTTGTTGTAGTTGCAAGAGTGTATTTAACCACTTTACGTCTGGAAGTCTCTGTGTCAGAACGATTGTCTTTAAACCAGTTAGTTACAGAAGCACTGTCCTGCTGATTTCCCTCTTTTTTCAGTGTTTCACTGTAAGTAGCTGTCTCTTCCCACACTTGAAGATAAACAGTTCCACTTGAAGCTGTAATAGAGAGTCCAGTGCTTTCAACCATGTAACCATCAACTGCTAAAGCACAACCCTCTTTTACTTTTACTGCCCCACCTTCATACACAATCTTACTGAGGTCAGTGACACCATCACCAATGATGTTTTTGATAGCTCTTCTAAGCATACTCTTCTGAATTTCCTGCACCTCATTCATTTCTACTTCAAGAAGTGGTTTTTCAGCACCAAAGACAACACCGGAAACTCCTGCGTTGTCTCTATGATTTGTGTATTTATCAAAACTTGCCATTCTTTAAATCCTCCTTTAATTATACTAAGTTCAGAGTGAACCGCATGATTCTCTCAATAGTCATTTCCTCAGTTTTTGTAATAACTGCATGGTGACGTTTGTTAATCATGATTCCAGAGTCTTTTGCTGTTGTAGCATTACCTCCAAAGATACCAAACTCTCTCCAAACACCATTACAATCACTAGGACCGAAAGTGTGAGAAATTTGCAGAATGTTGGTAGGTGTGCTTACCTCATTATAATCAGAGTTAAGGAACTTAATCTCTCCTGCTCCGATTGCAACTCTTCCTAACTCAGCAGTGAGTTTGGTGGAGTTAATGTCTGGATTCGGCATACTACCATCCCAACTAGAAGCACCACTTCCAACAGCCCAGTACTGAATACCTTTGTAACCACTCTGCTGTTTTAACAGGCTCATTACAAGGTTCAAGAAGTTGTTGACTACAAGATTATGTCCAACTCTCTCTTCAATGTGTCCATCTGCATAATGGATTCTGTCAATAATCTCACCTGTCATGTGAACATTATGACTGTCTTTTGACATAGTTTTTAAATTCATAATTTCTTTGTCCTCCTGTTTAAAATTTGTATTATCATTAAACATAGTTTATTGATACCTCCTTAAATAAATTAAGCCATAACTGGAATAGCAAAGCACCTCATATAACCTGTATTGTTAATTGGAGTTATTGTTAAAATAAGGTCTCCTTGATTGTCATACTGATAATTAAACTTAAATTCTTTTTGAGAAAATACTCCCCATCTAAACTCTTTCATTAGATATTTGCCACCACAGTTCAGAGAAGCAGGTGTGCTATCTGTAAAATCAAGAAATTGCTGTGTGGGAGAATCAATAGTTATATTTCCTTTCAAGCAGTTTATAATGCAATGTTTATAAACAGGTGTAAGGTTAGAATCAAAAGTATTTCCTAATCCTTTAAAAGAACTTAACTTATTCAGATTCAACCATATACTACTTGTACTAGAGCCAATTACTGAATTATTACAAAATAATAGGGCGTTCATTTGATATGTAGATGACTCTTTAATTAAGACTACATCTGAATCTATAAGGTGGAAATTATTACCCTCTATACAGAGACCATCTAACCCACCACTATTGTGAATACCTATGGAACATACATTATTGAAAAAGGAATTATGGTGTATAGAAATAGTATGAATAAATTCACTATTACAAATATCAATTCCAAATCCATTTATAATATTGCAAAAATCACATTCACTAATATAGATATAAACACCATAGTATAATTTTACACCTACTTTATTAGAACCAGTCATTTCCCCATCAAAAGTAACTTTATTTAAGTATATGTAATTAGGATAAACAACAAACGATTCATCTAAATGCTGACCTATTGAAAATCCTACAGAACTGTCTGGCATTTTATGGAAATAAATATTTTCAAAATAATTGTAGCCACAAGGGGAATCAATTTGAAACCCCAGAGAACAATTAAAAAAAGATATATTTTTAATTAAAGTCTTTCCTGTTCTATCTTCCCCAGTTCTTGTTGTAAAATTGAAACCACCATGACCATTACACATTAAAGTTAAACTCTCAATAGTAAAATTACTACAGTTACAGATTTCAAATAAAAAATCAGAAGTAAATTCTATAGTAGAGTTATTGCCTTTAATAATAAAATAGTTTAAATCAGCAAGGTTTAAAGTACCAGTTATTAAATATCTTTTATTACTATCTAAAGTAATGAGCCTATTACTTCTTAGCAACTTCTTAAAGGCTTCTGTATCATCATGAACACCATCACCTACTGCTCCGAACATTTCTGGTGTTACACCTCGTTCTTCAATACCATCCTGCAAATTGTCATAAAGGTCTTTATTCATAACAGTAACACCATCAGTGGTGTTTCTTCTTGTATAAGCCACTTTCTTTACCTCCTTACATTAACCCGAACATTGTCGGGTATCTTACTTGAGTCTCACCGTTTACCGTTATCTTAACACACTCCGGGATATTATTCAATATCATAGTATTAAGAACACAAACAGAAGTGTTGAGGAACGCCAAGATTTCATTATCATGACCTCTATCAATACTTCCAGTATCTTGTACTTCTTGTGAGAGTTCATACTCTTCTAAATCTTCTCCGGCAAGATTTCCAATATCAACATGACCCTCATTAGTGAGTAAGTCTTTGTTGAAAGTAAATCCAGTATTAAGAGAAGCATAAAATCTCTGCTCACCAATCACAAGACTTTCTTTTCTGTGAGTATCTTCTGAGCCAAGACTTGTATTATCAGCAAGACCAACAGTGTCAATAGTCTCGTCAGTGTCAACACCTTCATTGAGGTAGAGATTATCATTCAATCTTACCACAAAATTATTTAAAACACCCTTGTAAATCTCAGTAGACTTATCAGACCTAATTGTGGCAATTTCGGACTGTAAATAAACTACCTTATCAGAGTGTTCTTCTGTCTTTGAGATAAAATCATCATTAGCAAAAATAGCACTGCCAAAAGTATCACCAATATTAAATCTTGAGTTACCTTCATCAGTAATACCAATAGAAGGAAGTGTTGCCTGCTCTTCAAAAATACTCTTCATGATATTCACAATAGACTCAAGCACCTTTAATCTTCCAGTGTCTAACATTGGTGTTGTCTTGATATTTGTTGCCACAAGTTCATCTGTGTCAATGTAGTCATTTAACACCAAATCATCATTCAATAACTTAAATTGATTATTCAGTGTAGGTCTTAAATACTGATTAGATTTCCTCCGGTCAAGATTTCCTGTTTCTTGAAGAATATATTTTATCTTATCCCAAAACTTGTCAACCTCTACATCATAGTAATAAGACTCATTCAGATAAATACTTTTGTTGAGTCCTAAATCAAAGTTATTGAGAGTTGGGAACAGTCCTTCTTTATTACCACTAAGAAGTCTGCTATGCTCACTTCTCACTTCTGTAACAAAGTCCTCAAGTCTCTCCCTTGCTTGCAACTTCGCTGTCTCATAAAACAAGTATACAAAGATAATAGTAACCTCAATAAAGAATGGCAAAAACTCCTTAATAATTCTAAGGAGTTGTTCTCTATCTGGTAAGTCTCTTGCACCTATCTGGTCATAGTCCATTTCCAGTCTAAGGTCAACATGATAGTCATTTAAAAAATCTGGACTAATTACAATGTCCGTTTTTACATCAGAGATAATAGAAGTAAGGTATTCAATAACTGTAGTAGCACCTTTTCTGGCATAAAGGTCTCCAAGGATAGGAAGTAACTTTCTCAGATATACTTCTGGAATACCATTAAACAGAGGTAAACCATACTGCTCAAAAAGAACACCTAACACCTCGGAAGGAGTTCTCTCTGGGTCATTCAGATTTAAGATACCATTCAATTCATCTACTACAAAGGAATATCCTCCGTCAGATAACACCTGCAAATATCTCTTGAGGGCATAGTCAACCATACTGTCAGCATTATGGTACATAACAGGAAGTGTATTATACAATTTTTCACTGAATGTTTTGCTGTCCATTACTTTTGACATATATTACACCTCCTTCACTTTACCACCTGTTACATTTAATGTGAATGTTCCTAAAGTAATAATCTTACTATCACTGTCCGGTGAGATTATATCACTGTCCGGTGAGATTATTCTAAAGGACTCAACTCCGGCAAAAGTTTCTCTCACTTGACTCTCCAATTCAGACTTTGCAAACTTAGTGTCAAACTTCATGTTACCATAAGCAAAGAAAGTGTTCTTCACATAGTCTTCCACATAGTCTGTAATAGTAGCTTTATCATAGTCATCATCAATGATAAGATTAGCAGTAAGATTAACTTTATACTCCTCATGTTCTTTAAACTGATAAGAAGTTCCCGGAATAATTCTTGAGTCAAAGAACATTGCAATCTTTTTCAAAAGCTCCTCTGTCATTTCATAACCTTGTCTCATAAGATAAAACACATTCATTTTCAGTTTTGTAGTTTCATCTGGAACACCTTTAGCAGATAACACCTCATAGAAGTTAATTCTTAAAAGGTCTGCATAGTCCTGTGCTGTGATTGCTCTATCTTGAGTCCTAAAAGTGGCAGGAGCATTTTCTCTAATCTCCTCAATACTTTCTTTTTCATGACCGAGTACTAAAGGTTGGTGAGGGTTAAAAGTCTTTTCCACATAAGCTACACTCTCTGAGATTTCAGTGATAGTGTTTGCTTTAACATTACCAATTTCTCCACCACCAGTTCTGTATGAAGCAATGATACCATTATCAAAGACAGCAGGAATTTTACCTCTTGCACCACTACCAAATTCAACATAACAGTTATCAAACTCGTCCACTGTCACAGTGTAGTGTTTGCTTGTCTCGTCACTGTCAATAAAGGTGTTCACTTGAGTCCACAATTCAAATCCATTACCTTCATCAATCATCAACTGAATAGAGTCTGTAAGCACTTCTTGATAATTCAGTTTAAAGGATTGATAAGGCTGTCCGTTTGAAGTACCTAAAAGGTCTTCATTAACAGAAGTTCCTTGTTGTACATTAACCATGTACTTATACTCACCTGCTTCTGTCTTTTCATCACCAAGTTCTCCGGCAGGAATGATAAGGTCATCTGTAGTCTCAAAATAAACAACAACCATATCAGTACTTTCGGCTGTGTGAACAACACTACCTTTAGGAATGATAATGTCTCTATCCATCACATTACCTAAAACAAATACCTGTTGGATAACACTGGCTGTCTGGTTCTTTGAAATATATCTTAACTGCCTTGCTAACAACACCGCAATCCTTCTATCCTGTGTGGTAGGCAAGAAACAGTCATTTGCAATTACATCACTGTATAAACTACAAATATCCAGACCATTTGCAAGGCACTCAATAATAACAATACCTGCGTCAGTCTGGCTTGTATCAGTGTATTCCGGCATACGTTTCTGTAACTCCTGTATTAAAAGAGTTCTGTATGCTTCATAATCTCTACTTGTATAATCAATACCTTGTGTTGGTTTTCTACTCATTTACCTCACCTACCTCAAATTTTGCTGTGTACCAAGTCTCATACTTGATAATTTTAAAAGTTATGGTAGCAAAGAGAAAGCTACCTTTGTCTGTTGTTTCTACTGTGAACTCAATATTATCCTCAGAAGATTCTACTCTATCCTCAAGTCTTTCAATAGCGTCCATGATTCTTGTCTTCGCTATTGCTTGTAGTGTTTCATCATTCGGTTCAAACACCACATTAATAAGCTCTGAATAAATGTCAGCTTCCATTACTCTCTGTAAATAATGAGTTCCGAATATCTGTCTAAGACTTTCCACAATATGTGTCGGGTCTGTAGCACTTGTGGTTGACATTACTACACCACCTTGAGGTCCAATTCTAAAAGGATAACTGATACCTCTAAAACCACTTTTAGGCATAACTGATTCCTCCTTTATACATTAGGTGCGTCAACTCTTGTATCAGCATGAACGATACCTCCACCATTCTTACCGACATAAGCATTGACATTTCCTGCATTAAGATTGTAACAACTAACATCACCTTTCACTTCTAAAGAACCATCAACTGTTACTTTATTGTGAACGATTTTTAAGTCACATACACCTGCTCCAACATTTATTACAATCTCACCATTTTTCATAGTGATAGTACAGTCTGCATAGTTGATAATTCTAACCTTGTTTTTAGAAGAACCATAGCTCTTTCCTAAAGGAGTGGTCTCTTTCTGCCACCAGTTACCTAAATACACAGGAAAATTTGGGTCTCCTTTTTCAAAGGCAATCCAAATCGTCTCTTTTGGTTGAGGGAGACAGAAATCTCCACCTGTGTCATAAGCTACTGGAACACAAGGCTCACACCATGCACTTTCTATTTTATCACCAAGAACATCTGGTATCAAACACTTTATTCTACCCCTTTTTTCTGGGTCATTGGTATTACTAACAATACCTTTATAAAATCCTGCATACGTTGTGGACATTTCTATTTCACCTCCTTATGGAATAATAAGTTTCAGACCAATAGGAAGTCTCCTATACTGTGATGGACTGATACCATTTGCATTTGCTATCTTAGGATATTGTGCTCCATTTCCATAATACTTTCTAGCAACACTCCACAAACACTCTCCGGCTTTAAGATAATGAATACGCTGTGAAGTCTTTTTAGGTTTCTTAGCAGGTTGAGTACCCTTTTTCTTTTCTGGTTTTTTCTTATTTGGAACTTTCTTGTCCACAGTACTTGTAGAGGTCTTCTTTAAAGAGTTTCCAAAGTCCGTCTTAATAACTGTGGCTGAATGAGAATATCCTTCTTTACTTATCTGTCTTGTTACATCTTGCACAAAATATAAACCAGACAGATACTTACCTAATCCATTTAACTTTACAGTGTCTCCGGCAGTGAGTTTAATGGTCTCTTTTGTTGCAATAAACTTTAACTGACCTGTGAGAATATTGTACTCAATCGTGTTATATTTCTTCTCCGCACTACCTGTTGAAGAGTTCGGATTAGAGTTACTTGAAGTCATATTTCCACCCCTACTTGAGGAAGGTTTTGTATTACCACTTCCAGAAGAGGGTTGTTTATTACCACCACCAGATGAAGGTCTTCTGTTAGAAGAACCTCCACCACCGCTAGAAGACCATTTACCTGTAGTTGGGTCATATGTCATTGAACCGCTTCGAGCCATTAAATCTCACCTCCTTTAACTCCATGTTTTCTTGTTAGGGTTATAAGTATACGACCTACCACTATTAGAACCTCCACTTGGAGTATTCTTTGTTTTACTGTCTGTTGTTCTTTTAGAAGTAACCTTCGTAGAACTCAGTTTCTTATTAGAAGATTTAACCACAGAAGAACCAACTTCAACTTGAGCAGATTCCTTGTTAATTTTCGGGCTAAAACTAATAAGGTCATGTGGATAATTTAAGTAAGTCAAGGTCATTTTTGGGTCTTTCAAGTGACCTTTCTTCACATAATAAAAGGTGTTCCCTATAAGTCTTGCTGTAAATGGATAAACTTCATTACCTGCTAACTGAGTAATAAAGTCAATATCCGTCTGGTTTGATTGTGTGATAGTCTCTTGCTTCTCAAAGGCATACCCACTCTCAATCACACACTTAAAACCATAGCTTTTCACGATTTTCTGTACTACCTTTGCATTGGTAGTATTTTTGAAAGTGTTACTCTTTTTCTTTCGGTTCATCAAGTGAGTATTATCCATACTGGTAACTGTTAAAAGAGGAAGACCACTCTCTTGAAAGATAATATCAATAGCAGAAATATATCCCTCAAATTTAACTCTGTAGGAAACTCCTACCCAGCCTAACTGTACTTTTATCTTGTTGTCTTCAATGAAGATATTATCCTCAATGTAAAGAAACTCTGGGTCAGCAATCTTAATGACACACATATCAGAACCATCTACTGTTTCTGTTATCTGAATATTATTGATACACTGCTTTTTATCCATTCCCAACTTTTTACCACTTATCCATACATTATATTCGATTGCAAGAAGTTCTCCATTTTTATAGCTTGACATAGAACACCTCCTACACGTTTACAATTTCTAAGACTTCATCATAATCTGGGATAAAGATTCTGTCACCATACTCAATATCAAACTCTGTTCTGTATTTAGGATTTGCGTCTAAAATAGCCCATCTTAAAGCACACACCCCATAATACTTATAGGCAACACCATCTAAGGTGTCACCCTCTACCCATTCATGTACTGTAGCTTCGGCAATATTAAAACTAAACCTGCTTCTCATTTTCAATATTGGACTTGAGTTACCATATCTTGTATACAGTGGTGTTTGCAGGTATCTTGAATTTTCGTACATCATACTCTTCCCACCTGCCTTAATGTTAATGTGAATCTTGTCATAATAGGTCTACCATAACTATCAAGCCACTCGTCATTTACTTTCAGCTTTTTCAGTACACACACTTTAACGAAATAGCCATAAGCAAAAGTAACCGTAGGTGGCTTTTTAAAAGAACTTTTATTATATTCCGGTGGCATAAGTGCTTCAAAGAATTTCCTAGCTGTGTTAATCTTTCCACTATAAGGTTTATCATACATAAACACTTCCACTGTAAACTCTCTGACTTTACCACCAGAATATTGTGTTAAAGGATAGCTCATACCGGGAGAGTCAATGTCACTAAACATTGACTCCCTCTCATAAGGCACACTGGTAGGATTGAACTGACATACCAGTTTTTTATTGGTTGAGTTGTTGATAAAATAACACTTTGTCTTTGCCGGACTATTAGCATTAAATTTTCTGCTCACTGTCAATTCCTCCTTCCTAGTAAGCTAACTCTGGGTCTGGTGCATTGATATTCTTGTAGTGAGCCATCTTCTTAATCTGCTGTTTTCTTGCAATCTTATCCATGATAAGGTCTGCAAGTCTTTCTGCTTCTGCTTCGGACGTTCCACTTGCTTGAATTACAATAGCACCAGAGTTAAAGATTACTGAATTATCTGTGTCTCCACATTGAGTAGTTGTCTGTTGTGTGTTGTTATTTGTGTAATAATTACCCGGAATAACAGGACTTCCACTATCAGTAGGTGTTGGAGTAGGTTTAAATGGTTCTGGTGAATCTACACTTACTTCCGGCAGGAAAGGTGTAAGAGAACTTACTGCGGAAGAGATTCCACTTAAAGCACTTGTAAATGCACCTGTTACACTGCTGATTAGTGTATTGTTTGAAGAACTGTTACTGTTAATAAGGTTTCCTACTTTAGAAGCAAGTACACTTATCCACCCAGTATTTTTCTCAAGTGGCATAACAGCTTCTTGACCATTCTCACCGACACCGATTACACTTGGTTTATCAAACACACCACCCTTTTCATACCAACTAACACTAAGGTGTGGTACAGAAGGTGGGTTAATACTAAGACTACCACTAATACTAAAGTGAGGAAGTGCAATATGTGGTAATTGTAACCTACAACTACTAAAGAAACCACTAATCCTACTTAAAGCACCAGATACAATACTCTTAGCACCATTCATTACATTGCTGATTGTGTTCTTAACTGCATTAAACACACTTGATACAGTACTCTTGATACTTGCACCTATAGATGACACAGTACTCCTCACAGCATTAAATCCTGTAGACACTACACTCTTTATACCACTAATGACATTGGAGATAGTGCTTTTAATACTGTTCCAAACAGAGCTAACTGTACTTGAAATACCACTCAATACACTTGAAATGGTACTTTTAATACTATTCCATGCTGAACTGATAAAACTTGCAATCGCACTTACCACAGTAGTTATCACAGATTTGATTGCGTTCCAAATCACCTGTACAACATTCCAGATTGCTTGTAAAGCAGTACCAATAGTGCTTACAATAGCACTGAAAATAGAAGAAATCACATTCCAGATACTTTGTAGTATAGTGCCAATAAAATTAGAGATAGCACTAAAGATACTCTGAACACCTTGCCATATTCTATCTAAGTCACCAGTAAAAATTCCCACAATAATATCAAGAATACCACTGACAATGTTCATAATACCACTTAAAGCAGAACTTATAATATTCACAATAGAATTAACTACTGTGACAATGACATTCCACACACCTTGAATGAATGTGGAAATTGTGCTTATAACACCTTGAACTAAAGGCACTAAAACATTAACAAGAAACTCTCCAACAGAAGATATAGCACTAATGATAGCTTGGAATACTGGATTACTTGCAATCTCCTGTGCTTTCTGTACAATGAAGTCTTTCATTTTACCAAAAGCACCACCAACCATTCCGGCAACTTCTACAACTTTATCTTTAAAGTTTAGAAAAGCGTCAATTACTGGTTGAATTGCTGTTTTTAAATTCTCCCAGATAGAACTGAGTCCATCTTTTAAGGAGTTCCAGATATTCATACCTTCTTCTTTTAGAGTAGTCCAAATGCCAGACACTTTCGCTTTAAATTCCTCCCAATGTGTCACTGCATAAGTAATAATAGGTGCGAGAACTGCAATAATCGCCGCAATCACTGGTGCTGATAAACCACTAAAGAATCCTACGATAGCACTACCTATACTTTGCAAAGCTGGCATAATAACTGTACTTCCGAAATTTGCTAATGCAGGTCCGATAGTCTGTGTAAAGATAGGCACAATCCTTGAAGCTATATTTGCCAGTCTTGGAAAGATTGCTCCCAACTTACTTGTCAAACTACCCGGAGACATTAACACAGAAAAAGCGGATTTGATAAAACCACCAAGTTTTGTAAAGGTAGGGAAGAGTTTAGTAACAAACTTTCCAATACCACCGACAGCTCTACCTACACCACCAAAGGCTTTCGCTAATGTTCCTACAATACCTACTACTTTTGCGACTTTACCAAAAATACTATCAAGTACTTTAAACACTGCAAAGAACACTATTGCTTTAGCTGTGAATTTACCGAAACTCTCTCCGAATTTATACCATGCGTCAGCGTCACCACTGGCAAGTAACTGGAAGAAAGAAGTCAGCTTTTCAAGAGCTGTGTCAATAAATGTTCCTTTTAAGTTTGTCTGTAATCCTTGAATAAAATTCTTGATACTGTCACTTACCTCTTTAAATCCTGCAATAAATCCTTCTTTGAATAAACCGAATCTATATTTAAGGTCAAGGATTGCTTCAATCAAAGGAAGAACCCCTAACTCTTTTGCTTTTAAGAATGTGTCCTCACTTAACGTAAATCCATCTTCACTATTCCACAATTCTGATAAGGCACGACACACAATCATTAACTTCATAAGACCTACAGTGAGGTTATTCCAGAAACCACCTTTGTTCTGTAAGTCAGTCACTACATTCACCATACCACCAACACTCATGTTGATAGCGTTTCTGGCTGTAGCAAATGAGTTACCTAAGTGCTGTACAAATCCAGTCACTAAAGTTCTCATACCTGCAAAGTCAGTTTTCCATGCAAGATACATACCTCCTACTGCAATAGCAAGAGGTCCTACTCTTGAAGCAATAGCTTTAATACCTCCGACAAGAATACTTCTCATAGAGGAGAAGCTACCACCCATAGCCATGAATACAGTTGCAAGCCCGGATAATGAGGAAACTACTTTAAGTGCCAAACCTGTTAAGGTTAAAAGGACACCTGCAAATGCTGTCATCTGTATTACAAACTTGGCAAGTTTTGGTTGAGTGGTGGTAAGTTTAGTAACCCATCTGATGAAGTTACCAATAGCTTTACCTGCACTCACTAATGGTTTAATAATGAAACTTAAACTCTCCGCAATTACTTTCGCTATAGAAGCCATATCTGCGTCACTGATTTCAAAGATAGCACTGGTTACACCCTGTAATGCTTCTTTCAAATCATTAAACACACCTGCGTCTGCAACTGCAAGGAAGAGTCTTGTAAACTGGTCGGACACGTTAGAAAGTGTCTGAGACCATGTATTCATATTTGACATCATAAGACCTGCAACACCTAAGTTGTCTGCAAGGTCAGCGAAGTCTTGTGCAATCTGTTCTGGTGTATCTCCCCATGAACGACCCAAAATACCCTCAACGTCAACGTCAAGAGCATTTTTAAGGGAACGTACTTCACCACTGAAAGCATTTCGGATAGCTGTACCCCACTGCATAGCAGGTACATCTGGTCTAAATGCCATAAGGTCTCCAATGAATCCCATCAGTTCTTGTTGGAATCCATTTTTCGCACTTGTCAGAGTCTCAAATGCGTCAAGACCATTCGCTGTGATAGTGGTAAACATACCAGAAAGGTCATTGATTTCAAAAGGTGTTTTAGCCGCAAAGCTCATTAACTTACTAATGGCTTCTTGACCTTTTTGTGCATCACCTGTTAAAGCATTTACAGTGATACGCAAACTCTCAAACTGACTACCAGTATCTACTGTACCTTGTAGCAGTTTTTGGAACATACCAGTAATGGTTGTTCCCATACTTAGAAAGGTGTCACCTAACTGCCCGGTCATTGTTGAGAGTGAACTCAGAGCAGTCAAGTCTGCCATTCTATTTATTGAGTCTGTTGACTGCTCTGCCATCTGCGTCAGTCGCATTAACTGATTCGCCGCATTGTTTATTCCGGCAGTAGCGTTGTCAGTGAAGGACAAGATAAGTCCTAAACCAAAATCCATGAGGTAAACCTCCTTTCTTCTTATCTATTTTCTTTGTAAGAAGACTTTGGAGTATTACCACTATTATTACTACCTTTACTTTCGGCTTTAATCTGCTGTTTTATTCTATCATTCCACACACCTCTTTCAGTGCATGGCATATTCCAAAGCTCTTCTCTGCCCCAGTGATAGAAATAAGCAAGATTGTGAATTTCCATGACAGTTACATCAATGGGGGAGAGAACTAATATCTCTTCCCCCAAAAATGCAACAAACTCCATTAGAAAAAATCAGAACTACCTACCTGTCCACTAATGTCTTCACCACACACATCACAAGTGATTTCAAGGTTGGTATCAATGCCGAAAACATTTTCTTTAATTAAATCCTGCAAGTACTCTCTGTCTCTTAAACTCATATCTGCCACTCTGTCATTAAATACAGGTGTTCCGTCATCAAAGCTCATTAAACGTGTTAAGAGCATTGTTGTGGCAGAAGCCATGTTCTTCTTAAACAATGGGAACACAATCTCTCTGTCTTCTCCGTTCATCTGTCTAAGAGTGCCAATCTTATGTACTGCTCCCTTCGAGTCTTTGTAACCTCTACCCGGCAGTTCAAATCCATAAGTGTACATTCCATTAAACGGAGTGACTTCAAACTCGTCAATTCCAACGATAGTCTTTAGGGTTGCTTTACAGTTCGGGCATTTGTGGGTAAATGTAATATCATTACCCTTGGAGAGCTGTCTGACTTTCATAGCCATGTAGTCAAGGTCTGCTCCCAGAAGACTTCTGATTAACTCTCCCCACTTCTTCGGACCGAGTTCTTTTCTGGTCTTGCCACCAATGTCTACCACTGTTCTCTCTAACAGTACATTGACTAATCTACCACCATTCGCTCTAATCTCCGGCTTGTTGATTGCTTCTTCATCTTTACCATTCATTTCACGGTAAGAAAAAGTTCTGAGGTGTTCACCCTCATACTCAATACCTGCTAAAAGAGGTTCGTCTCTGACAATACCATCTTCATCAACAACACTGTCATTCAACTGCCGAATATTCTCCTGCTCAATCTGTTCAACAACACTTGCCATACTCTCGTCTTTTGCTTTCTTTAATGCCATAATCAATTCCTCCATTAAAATAATTATTGAAAATTTGCTACTCTTATAATACAACAAAAACCTCCCTAATGCAATAGGAAGGTTTCTGTGTCAATTTTTATTGTGTGATTACAGGAAGTATTCAAATGCCATTGTCAGTGTTTCAATGATTACATCACTGCTTGTAGCGTCCAAATCAGCACATTCATACTTACTGAACCATGCTTCTGCACACTTAAACTCTCTGCGGATTTTTCCAAATCTGTCACAAACTTGGATAACCACTGTGTTACGAACTGTGTTGTTGTTAAACACTTTCTCGTAAATACCTTGCAGGTAGTCATCAGTGTACATACCTCTTTCAAAGGTAACATCACCAACAGTCTCTCTACCCGGAAGTTTATGTGAATGGTCGTACATATTCTCAAGGTACTCAACTACCTCTACTTCTCTACTGAGACCTCCGACTTTCTGAAAGCCTACACCAGTAGGAAGACCCGGAATAGAGACTCTGAACATGAAAGACTGTAAAGGGTCTGCTTCAATGGTTCTTGAAGCCATAGCATTTAAAGCAAGCCCTTTAAACATATTGTATAACTTATTCATGCTTTATTCCTCCTTATTAAGAATTGCTTGTCATAGAATGAGCAAGTTTGATAACCACGAACTCAGCAGGTTTAACAGGAGCGTAACCAATCTCAACATAGAGGAAACCATTGTTGATAGTAGCGTCTGTGTTGTTGGTAGCGTCACACTTAACATAGTAAGCCTGTTCTGCTGTACCTTTCAGCACTCCATTTAAACGAAGTGTTTCAAGGAAGTCTTGACAAGTAGCTGTCACTCTACTCCACAGTGATTCGTCATTCGGCTCAAACACTGCAAACTGTGTTCCGGCATACAGAGACTTCTTGATATTGTAGTTGATAATTACATCAGTTACATATCTCATATCCGCTTTCGGATTAAGACCTCTTGCACCCCAGACAACAATACCTGCATTTGTTCTGGAAACAATACAGATAACACCCACAGGGTTAAGTTGACCAATTTCAGCGTCAGTCAGTTTCTTCTCCATAGAAAGGAAACCTTTAACTACTGCGTCAACTCCGGCAGGTGCTTTCTTGATACCTTGCTGACCGATTACTCTGGAATAAACACCCATCACATGACCTGCTGTTGGAACTGTCTTTGTACCATTCGTAAGAGGGTCAGATACAACACCCCACGGATAAGCAAGACAACCACCATAAGCACTGATACTTTTTCTGTACTCCTTGGTCTCTTTAACAGTAGAACCAATCGGCATATCCAGAATTGGGAATAACATATGTGCATCACAGTAGGTTAAAATTCCGTCATTAACTGTTTTAGAAGTCTGCCCCGGAATAGCAAGAAAACTTGCGTCATCAATGGTACTGCAAACCTCAAGTGCAGAAACGTAGTTACTGTCAGCTAAATCTTCAATGCCATCTGCTCCGTCAGCAAGAGTAATTGTCTCCTCCTGTAACTTTGTCAGTGCTGTTTCAGCTTTAGCAACAATCCAGTTCTGTGTGGAAATGTTACTATTGATAGTGTCCACAATAGTGTCTTTTGTTACTTCTGTAATTGTTGTCACTCCTTCATCAGAAGAACTCATAGTAACAATTACATCAAACACCTCATTAGTGCTTTCAGCCCAGTCAGCACTTTTCTTAATCTGAACAGTAGGTGCAATCGCTCCCGGATATTTTGCTTCAATCTGTAATCCAGTGTTTAAAGTACCTGTGGCTTTTGCTTTCTTTGCTGTGTTAGAAGCAACACGAACAACATACACAGAACTTCCACCATTAGCAAAAAATCCATATACAGAGTACGGAAGGTCACTGCTCTTCATAAAAGGTGTTTCAAGACCATTTGCGAAATTCTGAATGAACTCTGTCCAAGATGATACTAAAACAGGCTCATTTACAGGACCACTTTTCATAGCACCAATCAGAATACCGATTGTGGAACTTGCTTGCTGAATAGGACTTGCACCAGTTGATACGTCTTGAATGTAAACGTCTGGTCTATTGAAATCCATAGTCTATTCCTCCTTACTTTCTTTATTGTCAACTGTCTTTTCAACAGTAGGCTTTTTAGCTGTCTTCCTTTCGACAACCTCTCTCACTGTCAGAAGTTCTTGTTCCGACAGATTTTTCAAATATCCGGTGTACTGTTTATCACTAATCTGTTTCTCTTTACCCGGAAACAGTCTTAATGTTTTTCCATCACCGAGAGTACAAACAATAGGTCTGTTAATACTCATATTTTTAATGATGTAGGACATTTTCTTCCTCCTTTACAAGTATCACCTGTTAATAGTAAACCTAAAGCAGTTACTCCGAATTTTCGGAAGAGTCTGCTTTCAACACTCTATCTGCAACCATGTGAACATTATAACCTACTTCGTCATCTAATTCTACCCATATCACATAAGAAATTACAGAATGGAATAATCTTTTTTGATTTTTAATCAAGTCCGAGGACTTCATACTCTCATTCAGTAACACATTAGAAGACCTTTCAACACCTCCGTCATCAATCACTTTCAGATTGAACTGTCGGAAGTGTTTCATAAGCCATGTTCGTGTCATGGTATTTATATCTTCTTTATATCTCGACCAGAAATCAATCTGGTATGTGAGATTAAAAGGTACTGCTGAATCCTGCATACTGAGTAAATTCTCTTTTTCATTCTTACCCGTAATCACTGGGTTAGGGTTGTATCTCCTTGCGTCAAACCTATTAAAGATGTGAGTAATCGTCACACAAGGAATTTGCTCTTCCCTTAAATCTTCTTCTGGGTCTCTGACAAACACCATCTTATCTGTTACTGGTTCTATTGTACCCATAGTCGTAAGGTACTTAACTGTATTCAGAATTTCTTCTTTCAGTCCTTTTTCAACTTCTTCAAACCAAACATTAGCCGACATTTCTCACACCTCCTTATGGCTCAACAATCTCTTTAAACAACTCTTCCCAACTTTTCTGTAGCAGGTCTTTTACTTCTTCAAAAGTTGGTCTCACCAATGGTCTTGGAGGTAACTTATCAGTACCATATTCAAGCCATATCATAAGCTCACTCATTTTCATTCCACCTTCATGTGACTTCCAAGGTGAAGCACCTACAAAGATTGTACTGCCAGTAGCACTTGACTTAATACGTCTTACTTCAAGTCCATTTGCTAACTGTCCAGTCTCAATCATAATAGTAGTGTCACCACCTTTAAGCTCAACTGTGTGGTCTGCTAATGGTGTCCAACCTAAATCTTGGCTGTAGATATGACCTTTCATCTTTTCAAGAACCATCTGACCATCTTCATAGAATTTTGCTTCAAAAGCAGGTTTCAACTTAACTGCAATATTGCGTAAGTGAATACCTGCTCTATTCCAATCTCCTGTCATTTGAAGTTTCAGTGACATTCAAACCACCTTCCTCTTCATTGTCATCAGTGATAAAAATGGAAGTAACATCTGACCTGTACTCACATTCAAATACAACAGTCAAGAATACATCTTCCACAAAGGTCATAGGCTTTACATTCTTAATTTCATAGTAAGCACCATGAAACTCAATGTAACCTCTTCTAAGATACTCCCAGTCTTTCTCAGTTTGACAAGAAACACCTTTGTCTCTTAAAGACTTATAAGGCACTGTGAATTTTGGGAGGTCTTTAAATTCCGATTCTACAACCTCGTCACCTTTGGCTTTCATATTACTCTGGGTTTTTGCTACAAGTAAGACAGGCTTTTTATACCTTTTGACTTTTGATTCTCCGTAAAAACCACCATCTGTATCTGGACTTAACAGATAAAGATTTACTCCATCACTCACACCATCTGTGAACATGATAGAGTAAACTTCATTCAATCCATCTACGAAAGCGTCTTGAATCTCTTTATCCATTAGCACCACCTCCGAAAGAATCAATATTGATTTCTTCTCCGGTCACTACAGGAGGGGTCTGGAATGTGACTTGCTTATATCCAAACAACTGATTTCTCTCAATAGAAAACACTGCCAAATAATACTCTTTTTCTGGTTGAAGTCCAGTGACTCTTTTGTGTGTATTTCTAAAATTCATTGTGGACATTACAAGTTTAGCACCTTCCAGAACTTTATCTTCTGCTTTTGTTCCCTCCTTGTAAATATCAACGATAGGACTCTCACTCACATACACCAGATATTTACCAAAATGGTCATTATTAAAGGAAGACCAACTAAAGGCTACTGAATCAGTGGTAATCTCTCCTACTTTAACTCTCACAATAGGAACAGGACCATGTTCATAGTTCCTTAGTGAGTAGTGGTTCTTTGAGCGAATTGTGTCATAAGTGGTTACACCTTGAATACCTGTATTTGGGTCTACTGTTGCTCCTCCACCATTTTCTACCCAGTCTTCATACTCTTCTTGAGCATTTTCTGCAAGTGCCATATAGTGTTGAAATCTCTGGTTACGTTTCAACTGGTTATTATTATCCGCTGTAAGGTCATATAAAGGTGCGGAAATAACTGCCAGTTTCAAGTACAGTTCTTTCTTTGACACTAAAATCACTGGATAATCAGAACCCGGTGGCAAGTCAGTAAGGTCTTCCATAGATGGATAGACCTTTGACATACCCAGTTTAAGGAACATGGTAAGGTCTTCATCAGTCATAGTCAAGAAAGCAGGGTCATTAACCTCCGCTTCTTCATTCTGTACATTTACTGCACTCCTTAAAAGAGTTATCAGTTCATTGACTGTAAAAATCATAACACTTACCACCTTTCATTTTCTTTTACAGTGGTGCTAAAATTCCTGCTTTATTAAGAACACTCTTAACAAACTCCGGCACATTATAGCACTGACCTTCTTTTAAGTCATAGAGTTCACCACCAATGAAACATCTATGGTCTCTGTTGGCTCTTACTCTTACATTCTTATGAACCACAGTCTTGTCTTCAACTGCTTCGCTGTCAATCTCAACCTCTGGCTCTTTCTCCTCTTCTGGAACAGACACTTCAACGTCAGTTTCTACTTCAATCTCTTTGGTATTATCTCCAACTTCTGTATCAACTACAGGAGTCTCCTGTACTTCAACTTCTGGTGTAGTGTCCTTCTTTACTGCTTTCTTTACTGCCATGATATTTTCCTCCTTAAATGTTTAAAATAAATAAGGGAGGGAAGATAACAAGTGTCTTCCTTCCCTTTCTTTCTTAGGCTACAAGCTGAACTTCCATTTCTGCTGTCTTAGCACCAGAGGTGGCTACAATCGTAATTGTACCTGCCTTTGTGGTACTTGCAACAGTTAAAACACCTGCTGTGGTAATGGTTGCACCTGTATGTTCTGCTTTCAAAGTATAAGTCACACTGTTTGTCATTTCATCACCGAATTGTGATACTGCTTTAGCCACATAAGTAGCTGTTGCATTGGCACTCTCGGGAATCTTCACTTCACTTGGACCATCTTTAAAAACTACACCTGTGAACACATCACCAACTAATCCTTCAAGGATTCCTGCAAGTTTCTCTGGTGTCTCATGTGCATAGAAGACTGCCTGTTTAATAGCTTCAAACTTCTTACTCATATTCACACCTCCGGGAATGAATTAAGCTGTTTCGATAACAACACCGTACTCGTTATTCAGAATACCAGTACCCCAGATAGCGTACCATGCAAGAGACTGTTTACGTCCAAAGTCTTCAACACCGTTGTCACGAAGTTCAACAGGTAAAGACCATGCAATACCATAGTACTCGTCACCGAAAATAACAGCTTTATATACAGGAACTTGGTTTCCATCAGCATTTTTGATAAGGTCTGCGTCATAAGCCGGGTCAGTATTGGCACAAGCACCATTGCTCATAAGAGTTGTTTCAATGAAACGAGTGTCATCAATACGACCAATCTCACCGTTAAATAACTGCTCTGGTGCTCCATAGTTAGAAGCGTTAATCCATGCACTGTCATCACGAAGGTCACGACTCTGGTGAGGGTGAACGAAACAAATCCAGTAAGCACCTTCACGCTTTGGAGCGTTATTAGTAGCAAGGATTTCAATAGCGTCCTTGATTGTGGACACCTTCATCTTACTGTTAGCTGTCAGACCAGAACGCTCTGTAACAGCAGTAGTACCATCAGAAGCAAACACAATATTTGTACCAGACAGTGCTGTGTCACGAAGTTCACAGTCAAGCACCATAGCATAGTCACGACCCAGAAGAGTTGTAGTACTTGCCATAATGTCATCAAAACTGGACTCCATCAGAAGTCTACTGTTAGATACAGCGTTACCATGCTCGGTAACAGTAATCTGTTTCATGGAACTGCTGAGTGCCTGTGTAGTCATATCTACCATTTCAGTCAGCTTACCACCAAGTTTCAGATTGGCATAAGTCATCATGGAAATAGTAAGACCCGGTTCAACACCTAACTCAGTCTTTCTTGTTGCGAATTGTGCGAAACGCATAACAGGCAGTGCCTTAAACTCAATCTCCTTGGAATACACCATACGGATTGCGTCTGTAAGTTTTACACCACCATTAGCATCTGTTGTAGCAGTAGTTACACTACTTGCCGCATAAGCCTTCATTGTAGCTTTTTTAATAAAACTTGCAAAAATGTTCTTTTTTGCTTTGTTCATCACACGATTACCTCCTTAATTTATTTTAATGTGTGTGGTTGCAGTAAAGGTTCTCCTTTATCTCAATCCCTGTTTTCTACGGAACTCTTTGTATTCCGGTGAAGCAGGGTCTAAAGAAGCTAAGTACTCAAGAGAGTATTCATTGTCCTGCTGTGGAGAAGCCGGAGGATTTGTAGGATTCTTAGGAGTTCTCTTATCTTTCTTAGTAGTAACTCCCATCTGCTTTCTAATCTCTTCACTTCTTGCCAGTGCAGACTCAAGACTCTTATCAAGTTCCTCAACAGTGTCACCAAACACTAACTCTGGAACTAAAAGGTCTTCTTTGTGTTCTGCCAGAATTTGAGTCTTATGAGTTTTAACCTCATACTCTTTCTCAAGTTCTGCTCGGACTTCTTTCTCTACCTCTTCTCTGTTCACAGGCTTTTGACCTTCAAACTCTTTCACCTTAGTGTCAAGAGCTTCTTTCTCTTTTGTGAGTTTGTCAATCTCTGCTTTCAGAGTTTTGACTTCCTCACTGTCACCCTGTCCGGCAGTCTTCAACTTATCCTGTGCTTCTTTTAACTGCTTCTCTAAATCAGCTTTTGCCAGAAGGTCGGTGTTGTGCTGTTCTGTCAGTGTGTTGACCTGTGTTTGAAGTTTCTCAATCTTCTTGTACTGTTTGTCTTTCTCTTCTTTTCTAGCTTTCGCAATCAAATCCTCATAGTTGATAGTAGGCTTTGTTACTGTAGGGTCATTACCCTCTCCACCTTCATCACCCGGTTTCTCTTCTGCAAACGCTTTAAGAGTCAGACCATTAAAAAGTTTTCTCACGATTGCTTCTGTACTCATAGGTCCTACAATAATACCACGTTTCTTAGTCATAAGTGTACCTCCATACTTTTTGATTTTCTTTATACTAACACATAATAATCTGCAAGTCCAGTAGTCTCACAGATTATTTTATGTGTTTTGCACTTCTATTGTACAGCTCCTCCACCATTTTGTCCAGTAATTTCTGTACGAACTTGTTCAATAGGTGTCTGTCCATTAGTCATGCCACTGTTAATTTGGGGTGCTTGACCTTGCATTTGATTCTGATACCACATCTGCTGTAACATAGGATTAAAGAGTTCTGGGTGTTCCTCTCTTTCCTTATCAATCTCTGCAAGTTTCTGGTTAATGTCTTCTTTGCCGATTCTTTCCATAGCACCATGTCTACACTCAAGACCCAGTTTCATTTCTGATTCAAGTTTCTGTAACTCAAGAAGTTCGTCCTTCGGAAGAGTGTCTGGAAGAGTAACCTCATTGTACAGGAAGTCTTTCTTACTGATATTATCCGGCTTCTCAATCAGTCCTTCTAACAATGCAATGTGAAGAATCATTTTATTCACTGTCTCAAGACTGGTCTTTGTACACTGTCTCTTTATCCTCGTTTTTTCAATCAATGGCAGGTTCATATACTGTAAAGCAACACCACTTGTGTTACTGATAGCATTAGCACCACCTAAAACTGTCTCTGGAACACCACCAATTTCACACATAGCTGTCTTTAAAGAATCTGTGTAGTTAGAGCTTGCTCCTAAATCTCCCTGTAACTCAAGGTTTGCTACTTTAGCGTCTTTTGGAAGACCTCCCCACACTTTATTAGCACCCTTCTCAAGATTACCAATCTTTGCTCCAAACACACAGGTAATAGGTGCTGAGTGATAATCAATGATTTCAGAAATATCACTTCTCTTAGTGTTCAACTCCACATTCAGAGGAATAATATCTTCAAGGTCTCCCATACCATAAGTTCTTCCGGCAATCGGAAAGTTCTTAATCTGGACAAAAGGAATGATACCATAAGGGTTATCCATTTTGTCAATCTCTTCTTTATCTTCATACACAATGATTTTATCTCTTGTCCACAACTCTTTGTAAATCACAGTGGTAAGACTTGACCTTCTAAAGAGAATACCAGTATTCACTCTCTTCTCAATCGGGTACATGATAAGAATGGAATCCAGTTTATCCTTGTCATGTGGATTGAAAGTTGGGAAGACATACTGTGTAGGAAGTACTGTAAGCCTAATCTTTCCATCTGGATATTCCTCAAACGGGTCATCTAAATCTTCTGGTGATTCAAAGGACACTTTCATCCATGCTTCACCTGTGATACTCTTAGTCTGACCGATTTCAACACATAGTTCATCTCTCTTATTGGAGTTCCACACTGCATTTAAGAAGTCATTGACTGTTTTCTCAACAATCTTCTCCGGCTTGTTCTCAAGTTCGTCTGGGTCAATAACACCATCACCATTCTGGTCTCTGACAGTGGTATCAATCTTAGTATCTCCCACTGTAACACCCTTACCATCAAGTGCCATAGGTGTCTTGATAGAAAATCCCTTACCGAACTCAAAGGACACAAACTTATTAACAAAAGGTCTACAGTAGTTAAATGTCACCTGTGGACTATCAAGGTCATCAATACCTTCCCAATGATAACCCTCATAGAAGTTCCATGCTTCTTTAATCTTTTCAAGTCTCAACACTTCAAGGTTTGTAAGGTCTCCTTCACTAACAAGACCACCAATGTTAAGACTCTCTTCTAATCCTGCATTATATCTGTGTTTAAAAGTGTTCATCATTTACCTCCTTCTTTTTCCTGTGAATCTGTTTCTGCTTCTCTGCTGTTTAGCATACTGTGTGAGTGGTTTGTTACCAAATAACTTGCTTCTGTCTTTTGTCTCAGTGTCATCTTTTACACCCGGCTCTCTTGCTCCCCACAATGCTAAAGCCCATGAGTCGGGGTAATCATCATGTGCCCCTCTTTCATCTGGGTGGCTTACTACAAGATTACTACCACTGTAACCTTTCTGCAAGTCTGTCATCTGCTGAATGAATTTTTGGTGTTCCTTCGTCTTTTGTGTCTCTTTACTGTTAGGGTATTTCGCCCTACCAGTGTTTATCTCTTTATCCAGATTCTTATAAAGCTCTGACTTACTCTTAGTACTAAAGACAAACAACTCAACCTCATATTTTACATTGGCTCTAATTCTCTGCCCCAAACTTGATTCTCTGGTAGCGTCTACCACTAATTTAGCAATTCGGAAGTTTTTCAAATAGTCCATAATGATTGCATACTGTTCTTCATAGTCCTTTGCTATCTCTGGGTTAATCTCTAACCAGTCTTTAATGTATGAATTATAAGCTAAATACACTTCCTCTTCTTGTGTCTCTTCATTATATGCTGACTCCATTAAAACAGGATTCTCCCAGTCAACTTCTACTATAGTGATGACAGTACTATCTGCATCTTTGCTCTTCTTATCACTACCTCCACCAACATCAATACCTCCAACATGGTTTGCTTGGAGGTCTCTGTCTACTCGGTCAAGGAAACTATCACCACAGTTAGCTTCAAATTCATCAATGTCAATAAACATACCTCTTGAGATAATCCACTCAAGGTTGTATGACATACGGAACTCGTCACTGTTCTCTCCGAGACTTCTCTTCTCCCTTTCAACATACTTTGCATATCTTGGATTGTACTTCTGTACCACCTTATAATTGTACTCAAAGTGATTTCTAATCTTGATACGCTTTTCTTCATAATCCTTTTTGTTTCTCTGGATTGCTTCATAGAAATCACCCTTAAAGGTTGTTGCAGTACCAATCTTACAGATAGTTGCATTGTAAGCCGCACCCATAGGGTGAATAGACTTTCTGATTTTGTAGTTACTAATGTCCTGTGCTTCTTCACAGATAATAAACTTAAAGGACTCACCCTCAATATTACTACCATCACTAGCAGAGATAGCAGTTACAAATGAACCATTACTGAGTGCTACAGTCTGTCCATTGGAAGTAGTAAACTCAAGTCTAAAGTCTGGGTCTTCCAGAATAGCAAGACTTTCTTTACACTGTATTCTGGACTTCATTCTTCGGTAAGTAATTTGTGCCTGTCTCTGACTCGGAGCGAAAATTCCTACCCAGAAACCATCTTTAAACATTTGTAGTCTTGGGTCATCTGTGAACATTGGCATATTTGCCAACTGTGGTAGGATAATCATAAGACCACCAACTGTGATAGCAATAGTCTCAGTCTTACCACTCTGACGAGCAAAAAGAGCTGTAATTTCAGCTCCATCATTTTCTAGTACAGACCTTATGATACGTTTTGAAAACTGAGTCTGATACTTATACATTACCCTTCCAGAATATGCTTCACAGAAGTTATAGATTCTGTCTACCAACTCTGTAGTGCTTATTCTTCCTGCATGGACTGTCTCTACAAAAAACTCATAAAACCAATCCGTGAAAAATGCTAAAATAAGTCTCACATTAAATAGCACGATTTTTACAATCCTATTCACTTTCTCACCTCAATTTCTATATAAAAATAAAAGGGTAAAGACTTTTCAATCTTTACCCTAGTATAAATCATTCTGCTTTAATTGTCCATACAGATTATCTCTTATATCCTCTTGTGTATCTTGGTGTGGTGTTCTTTTTTCTGTACTCGCTCAACACTTTGTTGTCCTGCTTCTTACATATCTCAACTACTCTCCGGCACGTTTTAACATCAAACATACCAATGTGACACTCTTCTTGTGGGATATGTAACATGGCTGATAACCAGATATAGGCTTCTTTTCGTGTCATCAAACCAGATTTCCAAAGAGTATCAAAAGCGTCATGTGCTTTATGTTTCTCTCTTCTTAAAACACTGTCAGCAAGTCTTCCCAGTGGAATATCTGTTCCGGGATGACACCCTACATAAGAGTCACACTGAGGAAAATTACTACACACCCACATCTTTCCATAATTCTTATTATTGTGATACACAAAATGGGAATCTCTTAAAACTACATTAGCTCCACAATAAGGACACTTTTTAGCAAACCCATAAGCAGACTTACTTGGTTTATCTTTTCGACTCATTACATTCCTCCTGCTTGAACATGGTCTTTCCATGTACACTCTAAGGCTGACTTGTCTGGTCTCATTCTAAAGAAACGAGGGTGTCTCATTTTACCAGTGTCCTTAAACAGCTCATTTGCTTTAATCTCTACTACTTCACCTTCAAAGGTATATTTCTCCCAATCTTTGCTCTCAGTTATGTGCTTATTATTAGACTCTTCTTCTGGCATAATTTTCACTATCTCACCAGTCTTCTTATTTCTCCATGAGAATGAGAAAGTGTTTCTCCTATCATCATTGAAACCAGAACAGTCACCTACTTCAACTACTTGACACTCTTTACCTTCAAGTGTCATTGTCTCAATGTTAAATTTCTTACTCTTCGGAAGTTTCTCAATTTCCTCTGGGGTAATAATTACACCATATCTGATGTTACCCACCATTCTGTAGTAATGAAATCTTGTTACAGGTCTGAGACCTCTGTTTAAAAGACCTTTGGCAGAAGTCTGACTCATAATATCTATTCTCTGTCTTCTGTCTTCAATGTCTACCCAGTAACCCCATCTGTCATTTGGGAACTTACCTTCATATTCATCTGTAGGCTCAGTGAAGCCCATGATGACACACTCTCTTGTCAAAAACTTCTTGACTTTGGAGTATTCCCAACCTCTTTTATGGTGGTATCTACCTTCTTTAGACTTTAAAATAACTCCCTCTCCACCAGTGGCTACAATTAGCTCATAGTAACCTCTAGGTGTCATGTACCCCGGTTCTTCATGTAAGCACTTGTACAGATTAGGGTACACCTCTTTTTCATCTTCAAGTGTATCAAAGAATGGGTCTTCATCAAAATCCGTAATTCTATTCATTAACATATCATGAGCATATAATTTATCACCTGTCACTGGGTCAGTGATATACTCTCCACAAACATAGAATGGTACAAACTCTATATACTTACTACCAGTCTCTTCTACTGCTTGCTTTAAATACCGCTTTCTCTTTATCAAGGACATTTTTCTAAGGTCAATACCTTTGTACTTGATAATATCAAAAGCATGAAGAGAGATAAATCCTTTCTCAAGCTGTCTGTCTACAGCTTTATCCCACAGACAATTCAGTGTACTTGATACTTCTTTGAATGGCTGATTGTTAATGAACATTTCTCCATCAAGAACAGTGCCATCAAGCTCTGGAACATCAATATCCCGAATGTGTGGAACACTGTCTGTATTCTCAGTATAAAACCCACTCTTCTTACTCACTCTTCGACTAAACACTCTTGAATAGCCCATATCTGGTCCATCTGCTGTTGGCTGACTAAAATACTGATTGATACCTCTAGTTCCGTCAAACTTCTCTTCAATAATGTTTGTCTCTTTAGCAAACTGTTCATCCTGTTCTTCCTCGGTCTCTAATTCTTTGGCAGTCATGGGTTCATAACCTTTAACACCTGCAAACTGATATACTTCTGGACAATTCCACTCTTCTTGAGGAAACATTTCTTCAAGCTCAGTTCCATCACCAAAGTAAAGTCTATTGTCAGACTCTCTGTGTAATGTACTAAAGTCTTTCTTCATCAATTCTACCTCACTTTCTTTTTCTATATCTCTATTATATCACATAACACAGATACTATAAAATCACTCCTGTATATCATCCGGTGTCTCTTCAATGTTACTGTCTCTGAGTTCCTTGAGTTTATAGGCTCTCAACTCTTTCTTCATTTCCTCATGCTCTTTGATAACCTGTATCAATTTAACAAACACTCTTCTCTTCTGTTGGTCTCCTGTTGAAGCAATACACTGAATACAGTAATTCTCCAACTGTTCAGAAGTAAGTGAAGCAGGTGGAGTAGGTTCATTCTCCTGTTCTACAGGCAGGTCAACCTCTTTTAAAATATCGCTCTGTTTTCTACCACCTTTAAATGTTACATCAATTACTTCATGCTTTCCCGGGATGTGTGGCATACTACTTTTCCTCCTTCACAATAATAAGCTCATTTAACAGTTCTTTAAGGTTTCCTTTTGTGTTCATATCTTGTATAGACACAAGTTTGTTTCCCGGTAATAAAGACGCTCTGAGGTCTTCTACCTTGTCATCATTGATAATAACATGGCTGTAAATAACAGGGTCGCATATACCGGGGTCTGGATTGTACACACCAATAGGATTGAACTGGGAACTAAACATTAGTCTCTGGTTTTCCGGCTTAGTACAATCAATCATTTTTGCTACTGCCAGACTGGACATAAACATCATAAGGTCATACCCTTTGTGTGGCAGAACTTGACTCAAATTCAGTGACACATAGTTTCTCTGTCCTAAATGGTCTACTTCATGTTCTACTACTAAATTAGAGTACGCAGTTCTCACCGCAGTTACAAAGCACACAGGCACATAGTCTTCCTTATATGCTTCTTCTCTAGTGTCAAAGTACTTTAAATCATTAAGCACTTTATCCAGTTTTACATTTTTCTGCACCCGAATATTCTGTTTAAGCAGGTCTTTCTTTAAACACGCTATCACTATACATTCCTCCTTTATATAAAAATAGGGAACAGATTTCTCTGCTCCCTAATCTTAACACATCTGACCTAAAGGTTCAATTACTCTGCTTCGTACTCTTCTCCACAGTTCTCACAGATGAACTTTTTGGACTTCTTCTCATACTTGAGCTTACGTCCACAGCAGTAATTCTCTTCATCAATCTCATAAGGGTCTCCTGCTTCATGCTCTTCACCATCATCATCAATGAAGCGTTTCTTAACCTCACAGTACATAGCAACAAGGTCTTCAAACTGGTAGTCATCACCCAGAGCTTCAAGCTCTTCCTCAGAAGCATAGGTCTCAAGGAATGTCTGAATATCCTCTTCTGTGATAGTGTCATTCTCAACACCTTCGATAATGTCAGCCATCATAGACTTGACTGCTTCGGCTCTCTCTTCACTCATGCCATCTGGATTGTTTACACCCTCTGGGTCATACTCTGGGAAGTAAGACTCTTCATTAAACTCTTCGCCATCTTCATCTTCGGCAGTCTCCTCTTCTGCTTCTGCTGTTGTCTCCTCAACATCAGCTTCTTCCTCAGACTCGTCTTCGTCATCATCCTCAAGCTGAACAATGCCATCTGCGATTGCTTTCGCTAAAACTTTAACAACATCAGACTTCTTGCCCTTTGCTTCAATGTCAAACTCTGCAAGGTACTCAATGATTTCCTTTGCAGACATATCTTCGGTAGCTTCTGTAGCCATCTGAATGTACTGCTCGTCTACTTCCTCTTCCTCTGGCTCTTTGGTCTTTGCAGACTTTTTCAGACCGCCCTTCTTCTTGTTGATAGGAACAACTTTTCCATCATCTTTTGCAGGTGCTTCGTCTGTCTCTTCCGGCTCTGCTTCATTCTCAACTGTAGTAGCAGAAACAGTTACCTGTAACATTCTCTCAACAATCTCGTCTCTTGTACCCTTGCAGGAAACACCAACGCTTGCACCCAGTTTCTTGAGTTCATTAAACTTCATGCTCATAAGCTGTTCTCTTGAGAACTTACCTTCAACTGTTGCTTCTGTCTCTTCCGGCTCATTCATAGCAGGCTGTTCTTTCTGTACTGCCTGTCTGCGTGTTGCAGACTTGGAATCCACTGCATTTCTCTTCTCTGCTCCACCTGCAAGTTCGTCTCTCAGAATAGTAGCACCTTCAATAATTGCATTAAGTCCTTCGATAATTCTCTCGTTTTTCATGTGATTTTACCTCCATAAATTCTTTAATATGTTTTATTTTTGAGCTTTCGTTTGCTCTGTGAACACAGTATAGCACTGGTGTTAGTGAGTGTCAAACACCTTTGGTTTAAGGTCTCCAACACGTTTCTTTAAATACGTTACTTTCTCCTCAATCTTTAACATTTCAGAGAACAGTCCTTTCACTGCTTCACTCTTTTCATCAAAAGGAATAGTGTCAGAACCTAAAACTGCTTCGTGTCTTGCTTGTAATTCTTCATAAGTACCTGTTAGTGTTAAAATAAGGTTATTCAGAACACCGACATTTTTATTAGAGACTTCTTTGATAAAGTCCTCCATAGGACTATCAATAAGAACTCCCAGACTGCTTTTTGACTTCAATGGTATTCACCTCCTCAATCTTGTAATTTCAGATTTAAGTGTATCATTGTCAGCACAAAAACACAACTCACCATAATCTTGACTGGAAGATAGACCTCACAGAAGAATTGATAATACACTACATATACAAGACCTGCAATCATGCAGAAAAATGTAGCAAGCATAGTAATCTTCCGTATAGTGTTCAATAGGTTCACCCAGAAAGGTATAAACTTATCAACAACAAACAGTTCTATTCTCCTAAAGAAGTACTTCATACTGCAATCACCTCCTTCATAGATAATAACCCCATATCTACTGCTCGATTCGTGTATCTCTCTAAAAGAGAATAAAATTGAGGGTCGTGCATAACACCCTTTCTCCGAACATAGTTAGGATTTGTATATTGGAGGTGATGACACACCTCATGTATTGTATGATAAAGCACCGTTGAATAAGAAAACATAATCTTCATCTTTTTATATTTATAAGGATAGATTCTCACCTCTGCGATTTTACCCTCATACTCTGGAAAATATCTGCCATAGAATGATTTACTGTATGGTCTAATCACAACATTAAATTCTTCCACTGGCAGTCTCAGCTTTTGCAGGTCAGAGACTAACCTGTGCTGTAACTCTTCCTCACTAAGCATATTAAACAACCTCCTAACTCTGTAAGAAAGAGTATAACACAGGTTACTCTCACTGTCCACTTTATGCAACTAACAACATTCCTCCGGCAATTCTCTCAAGCTCAATTCTTCTCTCAAGAGTGAAGTCCTGTGCAACTTGAGTAATAGAATTGATAAGACCCCATCTGTTTCTGTTGTAAGTACCATCCTGCATAAGCTGAATAACTTTACCAGTACTTTCATCAGACATATTTGTGGAGTTCTTAATACTCTCAATAAGCTCCTTTAAGGAATCTTCATCTTTAAAAGCGTCCTCAAGTGAAACTGTGGCTGTGTTCTTAATACTTTCTACCACCTTTGCAACAATAGGCTCTACTAAATCAAGAGCTTCCTGCAAATTACTCTGGAACGCTTCTGTTGTGATACCTCTGTGTACTTGGTGGAATAACACACCGAATTTCTTTGGCACAATCAATCCATTAGTACACACTTTCTTCCAGATGAAGAAGTTCACTGTTAAGTTACTTCTACCCACATCACTTGAGTCAATGGAAAAGCCCGGATAAAGGTCTTCATTGTCAATAGGAAGTCTTGTAGGTGACACCATTCTCATGTGCAATCTCTCTTCATTTAAGAAGAAACCTTTAATATTGTAGTCATCTACAGGGAAAGAGTCCTGCATACTCTGTAAAATGGTAGGTGTATCGCACACTGAATATCTTGGTGTTAAAACACCTCTAATCTTTCCATTGTACTCACGGATAAACAGGTCTTTGTTAAAGTCACTCAGCCATGAGTTCATGTTATCTTGTGCAAGTTCAATTCTGCCAGAACTGATACACTTCTTCATATACTCATGTGGAACACCCACTTTGTTACACAACTGACCCATAGCGTGTCTGGAAATGCTAGGTCTTCTCACTTCACCACTTTCAGTAGTGTATGTGATACCTGCAAGGTCATTTAATCTCAGTCTTTCATCAGTGACATTCCTCACTGTAAAATCTTCACATAAACTCTGAATGTTATGTGATTTATCCAGTATCATTTTAAATGATACTTTACCCATATCAAGTAACTCTCTTGTGTCTTCTGTTGGAGTAACAACCTGTGGTGTAATAATCTCCGTTGGTCTTTTCATCAGCTTCATGTTATATCTCCTTTCTATAATTGCTTCATTCACTCAGCTTGTACACTCATTATAGGATAAAAAGAGAAAGAGGTCAAAACACCACTGTGTCTCAACCTCTTCACTATTATACATCTTCTTCTAATAGTACCCTCTTAAAGAGTTTCGTCATCACTTTACCCGGCACTGTATGAGTTCTCACATACTTCTTTGCTTCTTCCGGTTCATCAAATGGCACCCAGTTAGAAAGATAGTTACCAAGTGCTTCATTATAACGTGGAACACCACATACATAATCTCTCATAAAGACTTTACTCTCAGCACCTTCTAAGTCAAGGTCTCTAATAGGACTATCCTTTCTCTGTCTCAATTCATACATGAGCTGTTCCGTAGAAATACTGGACACTTGAAAATTGATACTCTCAACTCTCTCAAATCTATGTGTCTGACCTGTCTGATTATCCCATCTTTCAGAAATAGTACCTTTATCAGTCTCAGTACTACTCCACTCTTCTACAGGTCTCACAAATACTCCGTATTCTGGGTGACACACATTAAAGTAGTAGCATACCCAAATATCTCTCACTGCGTCTTTTGCGATATTCTGTACAAAATAGTACTCACCCTTAAAGTGTCTGTACAACCCCGGCTTTACTGTAATTGGTTCATTCATTTGTTTTTCTTCCTCCATTCTTTATATTCTCTTTCTCTGTCATGCCACAACTTAATAAATTCTTCATCTATTGGCTCACCACATGGGTGCATAACAGGCTGTTGTTTCCAACCATCTTCTGTCTTCTCCCAAATCGTTTCATATTTAGCAGACCCAAATAATAAGAGTGAAAATAGAAGTAAAATAAGTAAAATAAAGATGACAACAATAACACCTAAAATAATAAGTAACACTTTCATTTAGTAGTCCTCCTTATTCTCATAGGCAAACACTGTTCCATCAACTGTGTCATAAACAGGTAACTTATTAACCCAATTTTCAGTAACACTATCACTATAGAAATAACACACATACTCTGGTAAATCTGTGCCATGTACAATAACCTTATACACATTTGCTAAAGTCTCTGGCTCAACTACTTTATCATCCATCATTCCATTGTATGCTACTGAAAATTGAGGACACCCATTATTCTTCTCATAGATGACTTCTTCAACACTGCTAGGAAATTTACCACTATGTAGCCTATTTAAGATTACTTGACACACATACTGTTGACTCAGTTCATGTCCTTTATAACTACCTGCTTCTGCTTCAACACATTGAGCAATTAAATAAACCTCTGCTTCTGTGAAATAGTAATCAGCTATTTCTACTTCCTTCAACTCGTCATTTTCTTTTAGCAACTTTCCATAATCAATTTGTAGTTCTTCATAACTCTCTTGCCATGAATTGACTATTTTCTCATTATCACTTCTCTGCTTGTCTATTAAAGCTGTCTGCTCGTCATTCACCTCCAACAAGTCCATATAGTCATCATTGGTCTTTATAAAGAAGACAAGAAATAGCACAAGCAATACAAGGATAATTCCTTGATAAACACGTTCCTTCACTTTTATAAACCTCCTAACTAAAAATAGCTTGCATGATTTCTCACACAAGCTATTCTATCATTTATTTTCGTGTTGGTAAAGTTTCCACAATAGAGTCAATAACCTTTCTCACATCACTTGCACCTGTACCAATAGAACTGTATACATTGATAACATCAATCACTCTTTCAGAAAAACCAGTGATAAGGTTCTTTCTGTAGTCATCAGTATTAGCAATAGCAAAGTTATTACCTAAAAGGTTATCAATGTAAAGTTTCTTAATGACCTTGTTTTTAAAGAGTTTATTCAACTCAGCGTCAGTATCATAACTTCTACCACCCCAACTATAACCCCTTCTTAAAACAAAGGTCTTTCCACTTGAACTGTAGCAATCATTATCAGAAAGTACAATCAGATTATCATACTTAGTGTCCTGCTGATTAAGAGTGTAAAGTGCTACATAAAGAGAAGTTCCACCTCCAACATTATGTCTCTGAATCTCTTTCATAATGTCCATAACTGTAGACTTTCTGGAAATGTTAGTTACCTGTTCACACTCATTAGCAAACACATACACATCTGCAATACCCTTCTTAAAGCAGATAGCACCTAACATACAAGCTACAATGTCAGCAGTCACATCAGAAGCACCAGAAACAGGATGTCTCATACTTCCACTTCTATCAATAAGGATAGCACTATAGCCATCAATGTTCTGTAAGTTATCAATAGACAGGTCAAGTGCTTCTACTAAAGCGTCCATGACTCTTCTCTTTCCGGCAGAATTATTCAGATTGGAAACTTCCATATATGCACTGTAGAATCTGAATGGTAACAGTCTGGACTTCTCAACCTCTTTCTTATTGGTGAGTTTAGCCACAATACTATCAACTGCTTCTTTATCACTAAACATACCTGCTCTATCAAGGGCTACAAGGTTTTTCACAATAGCCATTACAGAAGAGGTGTCAATAGACTTCTTAACATCAGCCTTAGTAGACTTGCTATTGCTGTTCTTAGATTTAGAAAGCTCACTCTGCACCTGCTTCACTTCTTCACTGCCACCAAACTCTACATTACCCTCAATAATCTGCTTAAAGAAGTCTCTGCTGACTCTGGACTTAGCCGGATTAGGTCTCAACAGCTTCACACAATCTGCCATAGAAACTTCTCTGTTCTCTCCAAGTGCTTTAGATAACTGATACTCATTAAAGGACTCCAACTTGTGCTGTAAAGCCTTTCTCAACTGCATTGGAAGTGGCTGATTTCTGTGGTTAGTTTTATTCTTACCACGACCTTTTGTAGTCACTTCAAAGCCAAACACGTTCATCTGCATTGCCATAATGTCAGTAATGTCTTTACCTCTTCTCACAATATAGTCACTGTAAGTCTGTAACTTATTCTTACCAGTCACTTCATCAAGAAAGTCCTCACCCTTAAATCTTGGGTCATTAAAACAAGCTGTGAGTACTGCCAGAGGGTACTGAATCATATTGTATTCTCTGCCAATTCTGGCTACCTTGAGTGCATACTCAACGTCCTCGTCTGGGATTTCTGCAATCAATCTCTGGATTTCTTTAAAATCACTCTCAGCAGTCTTGCCCTTCTCATAGAAAGTCTTCTCACCAAAGAAGCTACCTAACACTTTACTAAACAGTGTTTCAAGAGTGTTCAGCTTATGTACCACACTCCCCTCATGGTTCACTGTCTTTCTGGTGTCAGCTTTCATGTTTACACTACCACGTTTGTTGTTCATTGTTGCCATAATAAATTCCTCCATTCTTTCATGTGTTTATATAATAAAAGACCTCACAATCGGGGAATTGTGAAGTCCTTTAATCTTAACTCAAAGTAGCAAGAAGAAAACCATTATTGTGTGAAATCTGTGTGCTTCATTACAAGTGAAGTGCCTTACCATTAGGCTATCTGTCAAATTTGGCTGACGGAGTAGGAGTCGAACCTACAAAATGATGTAAACAATAACTACACAATCCTGCTACAATTATTTCTTCGTTAAAATTAGGAGTAAAGCCATTTAGCTGAGTTTCATATAATGAAAGTTTTCAAGACTTTTGCGTATGCCAATTTCGCCAAATTGCTTTTACACAGCAATTATCGGATTTGAACCGATATATTATGATGTAAGCTAAATGTACACAACCCAATTATTATTCTTTCATAAAGTGGAGTAAAACGATAAAGTCTGTTTGTTATCACAATAGGATTTGAACCTATATTAACTCCGTGGAAGGGAACTGTCTTAACCATTTGACTATATGATGTAAACTTTATCTGCACAGCCACTTAATTTACTTTTCATCAATAAGGAAGAAAAACGTGAAAGACTTTTTTCATATTGTTGGAATTGAACCAACTACACTTATTTCCCAAAAATAATGCTCTACCGATTGAGCTAAACATGATGTAATCTTTTACTACACATTCCTTATTTGTTTTAACACTGCTTTCAGCATGTTTACACTATAACACACATTCTGAAAGCTGTCAAACTGCCCTTACTGGATTTGAACCAGTGAAATGCAGGAGTCAAAGTCCTGTGCCTTACCACTTGGCGAAAGGGCATTAAAGCTGACATTTTCTCACGCATTTACCTTCCACCAGTGACACTTCTTAGTTATCACCAATGGTACAGTCGAGTGGAGGGGCTGTCAGCTCACCTACTTTGGCTTATCTCTAACACATGAAAGTGAGAGTGTTTCTCCGGCACATTACCTCCGAAGAGTCGGAATGACACGACTTGAACGTGCGACAAATAGATTAAAAGTCTACTGCTCTACCAACTGAGCTACATTCCGTTAAGTCACTGTGGTAGGAGAGTCCGTCTATTATCCTCTCTGTTCACACTTCATTGGATAGACTAAAGTGATTTCAGCTACTACCTCCCTGCTCGTTACTCATACATATCCATAGTGTCTATCACTATCTTTCCCTTTGACTGACAGCAGGTTTGTGACTATCAGCGTTTTTATGTGAGTCCTCCACTACTGGAATACCTCACTTAGTCGGCTGACAAAGACTAAACTGGCTAAACAGGACTTGAACCTGTGACTTTCTGATTAACAGTCAGACGTTCTACCAACTGAACTATTAGCCATTAGAAACACTCATGTAGTTTCTGTTTTCCATTGCTAGCATTGGTTTCTGCACAACTGAGTGTTCTAACATAGAGTAATCCGGCACTCTATGAACTGAGTAGGAAGGTATCGAACCTTCTTTACAACACTGTTGCAACACAGGTGTTTTCTTCCACAACAAAGCTACTCATTAAGGTAAGTGTCTGTAGGCTTTCCACCTACTTGCAGGTTTGGTAGTTATCGTCTAACTCACAAGACCTCTTTTACCCAGTGACCTTTCTGGCAACCTTACGGATTTGTTTCCACTGACTATTGCTATACAGTCTTAACCACATGGGAATATGGGCTGTATAACTCATTTCACTTACCAATAGTGGTAAAGGGTACATCACCTCGCCCTGTTATTATCGGGTGAATTTAGTAGGTACACGCATTACTGCATATTGTGTATGACCTCTCTTACCACTAAACGGAGTGTACAGGACTCGAACCTGTGCTACGCATATAGCGTACTAAAAGATTAGCAATCTCTCCTCTTCACCAACTTGAGTAACACTCCATTACAGACAGTGTGATTTTAACACCCCTGCTCACTTACTTACACCAAAGGGCTTTGGCTGTAAACTGTCTGCGTCTCTTGAAGACATTTCAGAGTATACCACAGCTTAAAACTGCTGTCAACTACTCCAAAAGCTGATTATCGTCTAACACCTGTAAGATTGCATTGTTCATCTTTCTCCACACCTTCATGTAAAAGATAGCAACCTTCTCTTCGGTGTCATCATCTAAATCAAGTCCGGCTTCATTTGCAAAAGCATGGAACATTTCATGTGCCACAATCTCACAAGTCCTAACATCACGTTCTGTCTCACTACACCCATTTTCTTTAGAGTGTAAGCAGTACAGCTCTTTGTCATACATTCGGCACTCACCCATGTTACCTTCGGAAAGTCTCTTTAACTCTTTTCTCTTTCCAACTTGAACATCATAGTCAGTACCTAACACGTTTACAGTAGTGTGTTTCATAACATCACACCTCCAAGAAACATAAAGTAGAACAATCCTGCAATCATCACTGTCAACACAATGAAGAGTGCTAAGTAGAACCATTTTAGCTTATAATCCACAATCACGTTTGGTAACTGTGATTTCTTACTGTCATTTGCCATCATGTACACTAAACAGGCAAACCAACAGAGCATTAAAAACACTAAAATGACGGTTAAAATAAATCTCATGTACCTTCTTCCTCACTTTCTAAATTTCTTGTCTTTTCTTTGACTGGCTCTATTATATCATACTCACTAAATCAGTCAAACGTCCTTCTCGGCTCTTCCTGCATTACGTCTGTAACAATAAATTATTTAATTATTTATATATTATATATTATATTAAAGACTTATTGTTAATGATGTAATGCCAGTTCCACTCATTCTTCGGACCATTCTTTAACACTGCTATATTCAGTGTTTAACACACATTTACCTCACATATACAGTGCTTTATGGACCACTTTCCACACTCACAAATTTACCTCACAGAATTTTAACACCTCACTTTCTCACCTTTCTCTCACAACACCTCACACATACAGGGGTATGGGGTTATTTTATACACATACCTTACCAAAATCTCGCCCAGTTCTAAGGTACTAGGTGCAGTCTCAGCGTGCCACAGACCATTTAAGGGTGGGTGGCTATATAAATTTTGGAAAATCAGTGTGTTTTCTCATAAAATCTTCACCAAATCTCAAACCATGTTGTTTTAATCAAAAATTTCTTGTGTTATGAATGAAAACACAAAAATTTTTATTCAAAAAGAATTTATATTTATACATTGTGTGTATAGTATTGTATATCACTTGTGTTATGTGTTGTGTATACTATATGTAGTGTGTATCATGTGTATATAATGTATGTATATACTATATGTAGTGTATGGGTGTACAATAAAATAAATGAATAATTATTACTTATTTACAGTGATTATACATATAATATACATAGAACTATTAAAAGACCACATATAACATATTCAAATATATCACCAATTTTTATGCGGATATAGAGATATACTACCTACCATATATTTCTTTATATATGTCTTTATTATAGCCTTCCACCCTCACCTCTTTTCACACACAAATTTTTCTCACAGGATATTTTCATTTCAGTGACTTTCCAGAACCTCACTCACCTCTTTTAGTGTTTTTATATAACCTCACGAAAATCACTAAATACTCTTTCGGGCTTTTCTCACTTACAACACACCAACACCTTTTAATCACCTTCTGGCACACCTCACTACACACTGGCACATAACCAAAAAAGAAGAGGAGCATATCTCAGCTCCTCTCCTATCATGTACAAACTCTTAATACTCTATGTGCCTTTCCTCACATTCATCACTTGCGTCCTGCAACTTCTCAATCACATCTGTGAACATTCCAATCGGGAAGTGAACTGACTTACCTTTTAAATATCCAGTGTATGCTTCTGACTCTCTGTACATAGTCATAAAACAACAAGCAGGTGCTTCATCATCATCCCACCTTTTTACACTGATTTCAATGTAATCTTTCACAACCTTTGTTGGGTCTTTAAAAGAAGGATATTCACGCACCAGAAATCTCACTGGTGGAAACATAGGACTGTAACCGTCCGGTGGGAGTTTATTAGGTTTCTTCTCCCTCTTCTTAGGTTCTTCTGGTGTCTGCTGTACTTCTACAGACTTCTTGAGTTCCTTCCTCTTGATTGGTTTCAGTTTCATGCTAAAACACACTCCTTTCTTCACATTCACACTTATTGTTAGTTAGAGCTTAAACCACTCTATAGAACACTGGACACTTGTGGTGTCCAATGCTCAAACAATGGTTTAATGTTTAGATACCAAGTAAACTGTTCAAGGTGCTACTCACTATCATCTTTCTAGCGAGTTCTTTTGTTGTCATACCTGCCTTATGAGCTTCTTCGTCAACAGTCTTCTTGATACTGTCCTTACCAGAGTCATTGATATGTAACACAGTATTGACACTTCTCAAAGCGTCCTGCACTTCATCAGTCACATACAACCACTGAATCTGTGCATAAGGACTACTGTTAGCCAGTTTAAATGCAAAGGAATTAGCACTGCATTTGTCACCAAGTAAGTTCTTAGCTTCGATAATAGCTTTTCTGGCTTCAACCAGCTTCTTCAATGCTTCTGCCGGAATAACACTGTCTGGAATTTCCTCACAAGTCAGTGGAGGATTGTCATAATCGAAATCCTTCTCCTCTCTGATTAAATCAGTCGGGGAAATTCCTAACATTCTTTTCAGTTCCTCTGGCATTTCATCAAACATTCTTGACATAATAACACTCTCCTTTTCTTTTCACTCTTATGTGTGTTTAGTTACTGAGCCTGTAATGGACTCACTCTCACCGACAAGTATTTCTCTTGTCGGCAAGGTCAGCTCACTACCTAAGTGTGTTTTGGGAGTGTGTTATTTATTAGTAAGGAGTCTTATGTGTTGCCACACAAGTTCCTGTACTATCATAGACATTAGTGATAAGTTCATCACCTTCTCTGTAGCTTCTTATCTTAAAAGCTGTCTCAATCTCACCTGCATTTCTCTGAGTGATTTCAACAGTCATACTACCGTCTCTTCTTGCAAGTCCACCTGCAAGTGGAGTTCTTCTCCCTTCAACATCAGCACTTAAATAAAATAGTCTTACTGCCATAGCTTTTGTCTCCTTTCACTAAACACTGCTCACATTCTGTGTGAAGAGTACCTTTAGTACTCATTACTGCACACCACTCTGTATAGTGATGTACAGTGTATCAATACTAAAGTATTGCCTGCAAGTATTGGTCATACAACTGAATACCAATCTCATTATGAATATCAAAGTCCTCACGCATGAGTCTTCTTATACACATTGAGATTGTTTTCAGTGTGTTCCATTTCATGTCCTGTATCATTTCTAATGTCTGGACATATGTTTCCGGGGTCATTTCAAGTCTTCTACGTCTAGTGTCCTGCTCGTCTCTGTCTAACTGGCAGTACTCTTTCACCCTGTAATCAAGTCTGGCATTGAGATATGTCTCCTTGTCTACATAAGCTATAGCATACACACTAAATCCATTGGACTTATACTGTGCAAGCTCTAAAAGTCTGTAAGCCTTTCTTCTCAGAATTTCATCAGCATCTTTCTCCGGCAGGTAGAATAATGTCTCTTCTCTGCCCTCATTGTCTACTAAACGATAAATCATGTAGTTTCCTCTCATAGTAACACTCTCCTTTACACTTTATTCACACACTTATTAGAGAACTTTTCAGCACTCATTCTTACACACCACCCCTTTCGGGGTGATATGCAAGGTCAGTGTTGAAACACTGAATGTTATTCCACAGCGTCAGTCAGTCTGTACAGTTCAAATTCCATGTTGCTTGTGTATCTGAAACCATCTTCTGTGATAGTCATATCCTTCGGCTGAATGATGTATGGCATATCAGTGTAACTTGAGATTCCTACAGCGAGTTTGTCCTCGTCTGACAGGTAGATACAAGACACTAAATCCAAGTCATTCGGGAAGTTTTTAGGCTTTTTCACCGTCTCAATAGTTCCCACATAGTCGAACTGTCTCAGAAGTCTCTCAGTCCAGTAGATTGCGAAGTAGATTTCCTCTTCGTTCTCAAGGGCTTTTCTGAGGTCTGCAAAAGTCTTAATGTCCTGTGCTTTAGTGAGTGTACCAATCTCAGTAGTGATAGTTTCTTCAAACATACCTGCTAAATCGAAGTTAGTACCCTTCTGCTCTGACTTCTGCACCGCTGACTTCTTTTCGGATTTTTTAGCTACAGGCTTCTTAGCCGGAGCTTTTTTCTCTTCCTTCGGAGCTGTCTCTTCTGTCTTAGGCTCTTCCTTCTTAGAAGACTTTTTGAGGGTCTTTTTAGTAGAATTTGCCGGAGCAGGTTTGGACTCTTCCTCTGGTAACAGAGCTTCTACCTCTTTCACTAAAGGTCTGAGGTCTGACAGCTTTACACTGTCATGGTCTTTCTTCCAAGCGTTAGCAGTATAAGTGATTCTTTCCTGCAAGTTCTTGTCAGTCACCCCATTGAAATGCTCGTCTAAAAACTGTACCATCTGTTCCTTGTTCATTTTTGCTGTTATCATAATAACACTCTCCTTTTCTCATTTTAATGTAATGTGTTTTGGATAAGCCTATCCACTCACTACACTTTTCAGTGTAGAGAGCCATCTTAGTTGAGAATGAGGAAGTAATCTTCCACAGGGTACTCATGGCACACATATTCTTTTTCCGGCTTTAAAAGCTCAAGTTCCTCGTCAGTGTAGTCTTTTATCACATAGAACTTATCACCTCTGTGGTTCTTGCATACTCTCATATCACCTTTGAATACGCTTTCCTGTGTCATGGTCTTCTTATTCATTACCACTACTGTCATTTCTCTCATGTTATGCTCCTCCTTAAAATATAGTGAGTGCATAGGCTTATGCAAGTGCCGGACACTAAATAAGCTGTCTGGCACTCACACCTACAATAAGAGTGTGAGTTTGTGTTTTCACTTTCTCTACCAGTATACTATTGACAACTTTTGAGGTCGCATAATGCGTAACTATCTCCGGCTGTCTCAAGTACTTAATAAAGCACTTATTCAATTATCAAGGTACAATGTGCTATGTTTCATCACCCTGTTTCTGTCACTCAGCAGTTTCAACACGTTTTTAGTTACTCACTCAAGCGTTTCTGTCACTCGCTCTTGAGCTTGTCTATACTTTATCACAGGTAAAGTCACTTGTCAATACTTTTTTATGACTTTTCATAAATTCTTTTTGACGCTGTATTTTGCGTTTCTAAGTGTTTTCAGTGTATCATGCAATATTGCACAAAAGGCTTGATTTTAGGGGCTTTTTGGCGTGTTTTTGGACGTTCTGGGAGGGTGTTTTTGAGGGAATCAAAACAGCTCTGAAAAAGATTATGCAAGTTGCACAAAGAATTTTATGACTTTATGACTATTGCACAATGAAACACTCTTTTTGTTGTGCATAGTGCTATTTTATGATTTTATGACTTTTTTACTTGACATATAGAAAAGAGTTGTTCTAAACTTATATTATAATTTATATAGGAGGTGCAAAACATGAAAAGAAGAAATCCAGTAGGTTACTATTGTCCTAAATGTGGTGCTTTGAGTTTTAGTGTAACACTGTTAGCAGGAACTCTAGGAAATCCAAAGAACACTGATTTACTTAAATGTAACCATTGTGGAAGTACAGTAACCCGTAAGGAATGGTATGAAGCTCCAAAGTTTATAAGAGGTTCTGTAGAGTAACACAAAAGACACACCCCACATTACTAAGGTGTGTCTTTTCTTTTCCGTTCTGGCTTATCCTTACACATTACATGAGTGTTATTTCTTTCCGAGTTTCTTAATCTTTTTGAGCTTCACACCACTATTCACTGGCTTCTGTGCTTGTGGTGTTTCCACTACTTCTTCCTCTTCCTGCACACTTACTGGTTTTGGGAGTTTCTTGTGTCTCTTCATTCCTTTGTTAAAAGGCTTATCTTCTTTAATTGCCCGGTATGCAGAATCTTCTGCTTCTTCAATCAAAGCACTATAGTAATCACCATACTCATTAAACACTTCGTCCTCAAGTGCTTTCTGTATAGGTGACACTCTAGGACACCTTCCCTCTGCTTTCTTACTTCTCTGTTCTGGTGTGAGTGGTGTTCTTCCTAAGTAGTGTGTTTCATAGTAATCCTCACTTGTTACTCTACACACATAATGGAAATAGTGTTTCCGTGTCTTGTGGTGTTTAATCATTCTTTCCACACACTCAACTGCACTGTCTAAATCACTGCCACAATAAACACAGTGGTGTGTAATGTTGTCCATGACTCTGTACCACTCTACTGTCTCTTCATCATCAGGGTCAAAACCTCCAATGTAACTCACATCACCAGTGACTTTATTTACAAAGGTTGGTGCTTTCTTTCTGTACTGTCCTTTCACTATATAGAAAAGACCTCTTAAACTTTCTTCGGGTGTTATATGTGCCATACTATGTTCTCCTCTCTCTGTTTCATGTGTTTTCTATGTCATTCACTAAACACAGTATAGCACACTATCACTCTCACCACAATCACTGTCACATCACTTGGATTTCCGGGTGTTTGGTGTTTGTGGTTTAAAAGGTGTGCCACACTTAGGACACTCAGTAACACCTTTCATAGTGATTTTAGTTACCTTACCACACTTACTGCAAGTTCTTGTTTTATTCATGTTTGTCTCTCCTTCTCTCTCTATATAGAGTAATAGTAGTAGAATAATCCTTCCCTCCCTCTCTATATAGAGAAGGGAGTAATACTTCCTCTTGTCTATATAGGGGAAATTGGTATCAACCACCTGTCCAATCACATACTCTAAATCACCTGTAACACTTGAAAAATCAAGTGTTTGAGTGTTCTTAGGTAGTCCTCAAACCTAAGTGTTATACCATTCCCTCTATATAGAGGAAGAGGAAAGCCGGAAGTGATTTTCTATAAGAATATTGTAACATATAACACTAAAGACAACAACTATAACACCTTTAAACACTGTCCTTTCACTGAGCATCACAGCACCTTCGACCACACCTAAACACTGATTTTACCGCCTTTGCGGAGGAAACCTGCCGAGGTGCAGAGTGTTTTGGGTGTTTAGGGTGTTTTGGAACACTGTTCCACTATGTTGTGATTTTAAAGACTGTCTCTTTACTATTCTATTACTTATATCTATATGGTCTATATAGTCTCTTTACTGTTTCACTTTAGCGTCCGGCTTTTTCTCTATAGTTATTTCTTACCCGGATTATTTGGTAAAGGTTCTCCTTTACTGCGGAATTTCTTCTACATGAGTAACATCATTCCTACTCTCATTAAAACACTTACTACTATTACTCCTATAGTTACTCCTATTACTATCTTCACTACTCTCCGCAACTTTCTATGCTTACTTTTCATTTCCGCACGTCTCTCACTATACTTGCGTATAAATTCCATCTGTTCTTCATCATCACTTCTATAACACATATTATGGTCTCCTTGTCAATGTTGCTTTTCTTACTTTAAGTCCTAAAAGAAAATTAAGTACATCTTCTAATTCATCTACATACACTTCTTCTCCAAAATCAAGACCCACAGCTTTCTTATCCGTAACTTCATTCACAGTATAAACACGAATGTCTTCACCCATACCCATATTGTGTGCTTGATTAAGAATATTATTTCTCCGACTAACTGTTGTGGTAATGATAGGTGTTCCTGTGAAATAAGCGTCCATAATTAAAGAAGTTGTCTTACCTTTACCTCTGTTATCTACATCAATCTGCATTTCTTTACCTCCGATTTGAATATAAATTGTATATGTTTATGTGTTTGACATGACCTCGGATAAAAGGATTGTCCGTCATGTCACTTATAAACCGAGTATATGTTTCATTACTAACATGAGTATAATATATCTCACCCTTTACCAGTGCTTCTGTCAACTGTCTCTTAGTGGTTATTCTATTAAATACTTCTCTGTCACCGCCTTTTAGTGCGTCTCTTTTCAGTATAATAAACCCATCATTTGTATCTTTGTACATACTTAACCTACTTCCTCACATTCAGACGCTTTTACATACTGGAACTCTTTCTTACCGGATTTAAACACACTCTGCTTCTCCGCATAAATCAAGAACTGTAATATTGGTCTTGGCTCTACATGGTACACAGTGTATATCTTACCTTTGTATCTCACTTTGAACATTGTCTTCACCTTCTTTCCTCATAATATGTTCAGTTAAAACTCTTATCTCACACCGTAATCTTTTATTTTCGGCTGTGAGTTTAACAACACCATTAACAAGTCTGTCATCAACCTCTTTCATTTTGTGAAACTCCTTGTCTTTCATGCAACAAGTAATTTCACGAAATTTATCAATGTCCTTTTCATCTTTAATGAATCCACTAGATATTATCTTGTCAGCAAATTCTTCAATGAGAGTCATTTATTACACCCCTTTCATGTATTTATTACTCTTACATTATAAAGGACATTCAACTTTCGTCAAATGTCCTCTTTCTCTAGTTACTTATTCAATTTTGCCATGATTTCTTCTAAGCTAATTGGTGTGTAATTATTCACATCAACACCTACATTATAGGAGTTTGGAATATCATACTCCATAGCATGATTGCTAATGTTAGAATGAACATGACCATACAGATGAATAGCACCATGGTGTCTACAATCCCACACTTGAATTGGATAATGGAACATGACTATTGCCACATTATTTAAGGTGAGTTTGTAGTAATCTCTTATCCACTCAAACTGTTCTCTCAACTTATGCTCTTTCAAAATCTGTTTATCATGATTTCCAAGCACTAAATACTTTCTTCCATTCAACTGTCGCAAGATGTTTAAGGTCTTGTCTGGGTCTTTGTGGAATGACACATCACCTAAGACATATACTTCATCATTCTTTCCAACAACTGCGTTCCAGTTTCTAATGAGTGCTTTGTCCATCTCTTCTACATTCTTGAATGGTCTGTTTTCATACTTCAAAATATTGTTGTGACCAAAATGTAAGTCACTAATAAAAAATTTTCTACTCATAATAATCCTCCTTAATCACACCATAAAACTACTTTATTTTCAGCTAAAGACTTCTTTAAATCAATGACTCTCTGGTTACTACTACCTCGCCACTTTAACTGCACATCTCTAAGGTCTTTCTTATATTCCCCATCTACAAGCACATCAGCTTTTGCCAGAATATCTTCTGTGAATGGAGAATGTCTTTCTTTCAACTCTTCATAAGTGTACCCAGTATAGACCCAAATAGTCTTAAAGGGTGCATGGTGTTTAATGTAGTAACAAATATCGGAGACCTTTGCTTCATTACAAGGTGCTAAAGGGTCTCCACCACTGAAAGTGATACCAGACACATAATCTTTCTGTAATTCTTCTAATATTTCTCCCAGAGCGTGTTCATCAAAAGGAATACCACTTTCTGAATCCCATGTCTGAGGATTTTGACATTCTGGACAGTGATGTTCACAACCTGCTACCCAAAGAACTACTCTGAGTCCATCACCATTTTTCATATCTTCATGCGTAATATTGTGGTAATTCATATTTATTCCTCCTCTAACAAATCAGCTAACTTGACTTCCCGGAAGTAGTTGATAAAAGCAAATGTAAACTGGTCTCTTGCTGTAGCAAACAGCCCTTTATAAAGACCTTCTTTCAGTTCATCTAAATAGTATTCAGACACTATCTTATCATGACAGAACCTCAAAGACTGCAACTTTCTCATATCAATCCTCTGAGTATGATACTTAACAGGTTGAAGCTCTTCACCTTCATTAAAAGGTTTCAGTGGTTCATCATTTACATAAACTTTAAACACTGGAAGTCCTTCACTCACATATTGGAATTTTCCGTCTGGCATTTTAATACCAATGTTAGTCATGTGTGCAGTGATATGTAACTCATGCAGATGACTGTCCATAACTACATACAGCTTATTGAGTCTGTCACCTTTCTTGTGATAGTAACACTCATTTACCATATCAGTGTGTTCTACATTAAACTCTAAAGTGGCACTTATATAGCCCGACTCAAATTTTGAAGGTGGAATTGTGACTGGCACTCCATTCCGCATTACATCATTAAAACTATATTTTTCTATTATATTTAATTTATATAATATATTATATATTAAAGAGGTAATGGAGTCCTTCACCCTTCTCAGAAAAAGTCGGGTCTTTCTAAATGGAATAGGTTTTGTCATGGAGTAAAATTTAGCTTTGCTCATTATATTCCTCCTCAATCACTTTAAAGAAGAACTCTTCCGGTTTAGGGTTTATCATGTTATCAATAACCCCTCTTACTGGAATACTTCCAACTTCTTTTTTAACTGGTTCTAACTTCATAGAAACACTCCTTTCTTTCAATCAAAAAATCTATGCTACATGATTATAACACATAGCATAGATTTATCAAATCGACCTAAATATCAGCGTCCACTATATCTTCTTTTTTATCTTCATCACTCTTACCTAAGTCACCGAAAATTTTCTCTAAAATTCCTCCACGTTGAGGTTTAGTAACTTGTGTAGTCATTTCTTGAGTACCATCACTTCTGAGGATTTTGGTCTGTCTTAACACTTCTGTACTTCCATTCTCATACATAGCTTTAAGCTGTCCTAAATATCTCATAGACTGGTCCATCATAGCAGACACATTCGGGTCTGGCAGTCCACCTTCAAGCATTTCAAACATCATGGTTCTTTGTAATCTTCCCAGTGAGAAGTCCACAATACCCTGCATAGCTTGAATAATATCACCCATATCTCTTGTGTCAAACTTATCAAAAATCTTATTGTAGGCACAAGCAAATCCGGCTTTATATTCTGGACATTTCTGAGCCGCATAACAGGTATCACAAGCCAGTTTAGGAAACTTCTTTGAGTACATCTTCTTTGGCTTCAACACTTGTCTCTGACCTTTAAGGAAGTGTCCATGTTCATCACGGATAGGTGTAATTCCCTCTTCTGCAAAGATTTCATCATCTAAAGAATCAATCTCTGGTGCTTCACCATCAGTACTCTCTGGCAGGTATTTTGAAAGGACATTAAGGACTTCCATTTCAGAAACGTCCTCAGTGTCATATTCATCATCTGTGATATAAGTCTCACGCTCTTTCACTACCCTGTCAAAATTCGTGCCGAGAAGTAAGAGTTTATCATTCTCACCTAAAAGGTTCTCTTTGTAGAACTGAATAAGGTCAGTGACTCTCTCTTCATCACTCTGGACAATCCTGTTGATATAGAGGTCATGGATTTCTTTAATCACCTCTGGTGTATAAACCCGATTGATAAAGTCTGCATAATCTGGGTTATCCCAGTTCATAAAACAGGTCATATCAATAACACAGTTTAAAGCCTGTACTCTGTCCTCTTTAGAGACATTAAAGAGTTCTGCATAGTGTTCCCATGTAGCGTCCTGCTCTTCTGGATTGTCTAACCACTCTGGTGTAGGATATTCAATAGAGTCAAGGTCTGCTTCTGTTCTCTTCTCTCCCTTTGGTCTTAACCAGTACATTCTGGCTCTACACTGCTTCTGAATGTATTCCTCTGCTTCGATAAAAGCATGAACATTTACCCTAATCATTTCTGTGCTGTCTTCATCAAGTAATTTCTGTTCATCAAAGCCCAGAGAAACAAGTTTTGGGAGCATATTACCCTTCCACTTGTCTTTCTTTAAACGAGTCATCTTCTTACCAGTCCAGTAGTTGACTTCACCATACTGCAACCCCACCATCCACGTTGTAGAGTCTACTGTATAAAATGGGAGGGAGGTTAAAAGAGAAGTCTTTGTCATAGCCATTCCATGTACAACAGTATTATATTTCTCTGTAATTCTAAGTCGGTCTCTGCAAATTCTCTCTCCGTCATCAGAGTCAAACTCCCAAGGCATACCAATATAGGGATAACGCTGTGCATATTGTTCCCAAGTTCTTGCTGTCTGTCCTTCATGGTAAATGAAACACACTGGAATACCTGTCTCAAGCATAAAAGGCTCAAAGTACTTTTCATTCC
>ERZ506979.185-NODE-185-length-50365-cov-19.862691_pt1 | contig 50365 bp, 49 predicted proteins | sample MGYA00512887_ERZ506979 | MGnify/ENA metagenome assembly ERZ506979 | reverse complement strand
ATTGTCCCAGTCGCAAATATGCACTTCGTCCGGTTTGATATTGGTCTGTCACATCACGACATTCTCCCATCGTTCTTATCAGATCATTTTTTATTTCCACAACTGCCTGACAATCTGCCATAAAACAGCCGTTTTCAAAATGGTGATATAAACTTCGATAATCCAGATTAATTGTTCCACAAGTTGCCATACAGTCATCTGCCACACTCATTTTTGCATGACAGAAACCAGGAGTCCACTCATAAACACGAACACCATGTTTAACTAATCCATGATAAAAAGAACGAGTTATATTATAAATGAATTTTTTATCAGGGATACCAGGTGTGATAATTCTTACGTCTACCCCTCGCTTAGCAGCCAGACATAACGCATGCGTCATTTCATCTGTTATGATTAGATATGGAGTCATAAACCAACAATATTTTTCAGCTTTATTTATCATACTGATATAAACTTCTTCTCCTACTTGCTCATTATCCATAGGGCTGTCTGCATAAGGTTGAACAAACCCAGTTTGCTGTGCCGCATAATCATAGTGGAAAAGGTATTTACTAAAATCAGAATCATTAGCATCCTTATCACTTACTGCATTCCACATTTCCAAAAATGTCACCGTAAGCGACTGAACAGCATCTCCTTCTAAACGAATACCTGTATCTTTCCACTGTCCATACGGGTGTGTGTAATTAAAATATTCGTTTGCTAGATTATATCCACCTGTAAATCCGACTTTTCCATCAATAACTGTTATTTTTCTATGATCACGATTGTTCAAAAACAGATTTAAACCTGGCATAAACGGATTGAATACACGGCAATGAATTCCTATTGCCTCCATCTTTTTCACAAAATCTGTGTTAATAAAGCCTATAGAACCCATATCATCGTAGAATACTCTAACTTCCACACCTGCTTTTACTCGCTCTTCCAGAACATCTTGAATCTTATGCCATGCTTCAGCGTCTTCTATCGCATGATATTCCATAAAGATAAACTTCTGTGCTTTCTCCAAATCCTTAAGCTGTGCCTCTAATCCTTTCACTGCTTCATCAAAATACACAATATCCGTATTCTGATAGATTGGATACTGCGAATTTCTTTGTATGTAACTTGCTATATTTCCTGCTTTCGGAATTGTTTCTTTTATTCTGCTCAAACACTCCTGACTGTCCGGAAGCATTGGTAACAATTTGCTATCAATTTCTGCATATCGCTCACGCATTTTATGTGTGCCACCATTCAAACCAATCAACAAATACAGGCCTACACCCATAATTGGGAAAATTAGAATTAAGATGACCCAAGGCATTTTCATAGAGGATGTCTTATTTGATGCGTACAATCCCAAAACCAAGATCCCACTCAAAATCCTTGTAAATAAATTTATGATTTCTGCATATTCATTCAAGCGTGTTACGATAGTAATAATAAAAATCACTTCCAGAAGAATGCAGATTATGGAAAAACACAGCCGTTTTACCCCATTTTTTGTTTTTGCTTTGCCCTCTAAAGTATCTTGTTTCATATATATTCCACCTTCCTACTTGCTCAGTTTTCTCCCTAAATTTCGTGGAACATACCAATTTTGTCTTTTATTCTCTGCATTTCATTATCTGCTTCAATGATAGCTCTTGCAGAATGAAGTAATTCTTCACTTATCTCATCATAGCCAGGCATTTCTTCAATTCCTTTTTTATAGCGAAGTTGATGTTCCAATGTTGCCCAGAAATCCATACCATTGGTTCGAATCTGTAATTCTACACGCATAGGTGTTTTACCCTTAGCAAAAAATACTGGTATTTCAACAATCATATGATAGCTTCGATAACCATTCGATTTTGGATTTTTTATATAATCTTTTATTTCAATAACTTTAATATCATCCTGTTGGGTAATCAAATCTGATATCATATAAATATCGTCAATAAACGCACAAACTATTCGAACGCCTGCTACATCATTGAGATATGTCTGTATTCTCGTCTGAGTTGCTTTGTACATTGGACAGCTCCGGTTTGCGGGTATGCAGCCGCCGTTCGATTGATTCGTGTAGAAGCTGAGATACAAGAGCCATTAACGGAATAAAGAAGATCATGCCAAGGACACCGAACAGTTTACCGCCCAGCAAAACCGCCAACAACGTCCAGAACGGGGATAGCCCTACACTGTTTCCCACGACGTGCGGATAGATGAACTGATTTTCAACAAACTGAGTTGCCTGATAGACGATAAAGCATAGGAGCGCCTTGTTCGGAGCCGCCAATAAAGTAAATAAAATGCCGAAAGCGCAGGAGAGAAATGCTCCAATATAAGGAACGAATGCAAAGGCGGCAGTTAAAACGGCTGTTAGCCCCGCATATGGAATCCCTGCAACAGAAAGCGAAAGAAAGATCAATGTTCCAAGAATCATAACCTCGACACACTGACCAGAAAGAAACTTCGCATAGGTGTCATGTGCAAGTTTCGAAATATGGCAAATTCTATCTGCAACGGATTCCTTACAGTAGGCATACAGTGCCCGTTTGCTTTGACTGCTCAATTCACGCCATCCAATTAGCACATAGAATGTGATCACAAGTGAAATTGCAACATCAGCAATCGCAGATACCGTAGAGCCAGCAACATTGGCAACTGAGGAAATCACTGTGTTCATTTCGCTCGAAATGCTTTGCAGAATAGATTTCCAATCGAGCGTAGCAAAATGTGCCGACAGTTTCTCTGTGTCAATGCCGTATCTTTGCAATAAGCCGACCCAGTCAGGCCATTTTTCTTGAACAAGAGCAGCAATGCTTTTTACAGATGCAGTGAGCTGTGGAATCGCAATTACACACAGAAGAGCAATAATCGCAATAACACATATCAGCGTCAGTAACAGGCTTATCATGTCTATTTGCCGATCTGTAGCTTTAGTCAGCTTTCGTCGAAGCCTCTTTGCCAGTCCGCGCACGGGTACACTCAGAACAAAGGCCAGCAAAAGGCCTGATAAAATCGGAGCGAGCAAGCCAATACACGATTTTAGAAAGTTGGCAACATAGTTTAGATTGTTGAATGCCGCAAATAAGATCACCCCAAACGTGATTAGTAGAAGCGGTTTTTTGTAGGATTTATCCATGATTACATCCTCGTAAGAAATCGGTTTGTTTTATTATTGGGGAGTATCTTATAGGCAATCCACCAACCAAAGAAACAGACTGGCAATGCAGCGAGAACATCCATGATAGAATGCTGTTTCATAAAAACGGTGGAGAGACTGATACACACGGCGATTGATGTAGCAGCGATTTTCCATCCGACGCTTTGGAGCGCCTTGCAATCCCATAACCCAAACATCGCGGCAACGGAGCCTATTACATGAAGTGAGGGGCAAACATTTGTATTGGTATCGAAACTATAGAATAATTCAATAAAGCGTGTAAGTAGATTATTGCGTACAAATGCTTCTGGCCGCAAATTTTGGCAGGTTGGAAAGAACAGGTAAATCAAAACCGTGATCGTATAGGTGACTATCACAAAATACATCATACGCCGAAATGCAGGTACATCGACGAAAAAAGTATAAACCAACGTACCGATTAGAAAGACAAACCAAAATAGATACGGAATCAACGCCCATTCACAAAATGGTATTATATCATCGAGTCCACAATAGACGGGATAGTAATTTCGTTGCGGTTGCAACCGCTCAAGAAACAAAAACAGCAAGCCGAAAATTGGCCAGTAAAGCAATAGCCTGACGTGAGAAAATTCAGGTGTATTAAGTTTATGGATGCGGAACTCACGGTAATTAACTTCCGGCTTTATATGATTACTTTGCATGACTGTATATCCATTCATAGATTTTATCGGCTGCCGTACATTCCGTCTGCGACCGCATTGCCGCGCGCATTTTAGAAAGAAGCACTGGGGCATTTAGCGTTTTTATTGTGGTGTCTGCGATTGCTTTTGGCGTATTGGCTGTGACGGCCATTCCATTACGCAGAAAAAAATTCAGATTATGTGTCTCGCAGCCAGCCACTGCATCGATAAGCACCATTGGTAACTCTGCCGCCATTGCCTCAGATGTACTTAGACCTCCGGGCTTTGTCAGGAATAGGTCTGAGGCTTGCATGAGCTGCGGCACATTATTGACGGTTCCCAGAACATGAACTTGAGAATACTTTTCTGTTCTTTTTTGGAGTTTTTTGCGTAAATCATCATTTGTGCCGCATACAACACTAAGTTCTTGTTCTGTTGTGAGGTAAGGGCAGAGATACGATATAATCTCCTCCATTGGACCGCAGCCCATGCTACCGCACATCATTAAAATATGCTGATGAGCAGGAGAGATTCCGGCGTTGGCTTTTCCTGCTTCTTGTGACACACGCTGGTAGAATTGCTGCCGCACAGGGATTCCACTGGCGATCAGCTTTTGAGGTTGAAGTCCACATTGTTCAAACTCACCTAACAGCGAAGCGGACGGAATGAAATACCAGTCCAGCGCAGAATCCGCTGTGCAGGGAGCGCAGGTATAGTCTGTAGAAATGTGGCTCGTTACAAGCTGTAAGCATGGGTGCTGTCGGCGCATTTCTGTCAACGCCAAGGCTGGGAATACATGAGTACAGATAATATTATCATAGCCTGCAGAGCGGATGTATTGATACATCCGCTCTGCGCCGGAGGAAAGTAGCTTATAGGTCGGCGTTCCCTCACAAAAAATATCTTCGTGAGATTCCGCACGCTGATACCCAGCATCAAAAAGCCTTGGAGCATGGCGGTAAATTCGGGTATGCCAATTAGAAATAAACGTGGATGCTTTTTCTGAAATAAACTGCAAAGAATCTATAATATTGCAGATTTCTCCGCGAGAGTGGTAGGCTTCCTGAACTGCTTGCGCACAGGAGTTATGCCCTGCGCCAGTGTTGCAGCTTAGAATTAGTGTTTGCATTTGAATCTCCTATTTTTTCCTTTGCTGCATAGCAAACAGCTTTTGCAGGCGTGGGCGATTATAGCGCTGGACAACAATAAACGGCAAATTACCCAGCACAATGTAGATAATCGTTATACATACCCCGCCAACACCGGACCATATTTTCAGCAGTCCAAGACCGGCGATAGACAACAGAATATGTGTCCACTCTGCCACGCAAGTTTCTTCTATCATGCGCGGCAAGTTCTCATAGTTTTCCTTTGTCAGTTTCTTTTCCGGCATGATTTTAACGAATATGCGGCTCATATCGGGGATCTTTGCCTGCCATTTCCGAACATGAAGCCGCTTCCATAGTTTTTGCTCTGCCGGGTGGCAGACCCAAGGAAAACGATCGGCGTGAAACCAATGCTTCGGGATCAAGCGCCCCACTACAAAGGAGAGAACCCCTAACGCCGCGATATATAGCAGACACATAAGAAAATGCTTCATAAAAACCTCAACATAGCGGTGCGAAAATACGAAGGACACCATCTACGACCCAGCGGCGCGAATAATGTTTCATATCATAGGGCTTTACCTCTTTACATTTTGCCTGTGTAGCGATGAAATCGTCCTTTATTGCTGCAATAATACTGGAACGATAAAAGAACGAATTGTTTTCAAAGTGGAGAAAGAGACTGCGGTAGTCCAGATTGACAGTTCCTATCGTCGCAACTTTGTCGTCTGATACAAAGCTCTTTGCATGAACGAAGCCGGGAGTATACTCATAAATCTTGATGCCGCCAGTCAGCAACACCTGATAAAAGCTCCGAGACATACGGAAAATCAGCTTCTTATCAGGGATGCCGGGCATAATGATCCGCACGTCTACACCACGTTGAGCAGCGGAAATCATTGCATCCATCAAGTCATCGCCAAGCATAAGATACGGTGTAAAAAACCATGCGTAATCCGTGCTTTGAGAAAGCAAGTCAATAAAGAGCTGATTACTGGTAGCTTCATGGTTAAGGGGCGAATCGTAGTAACTAAGCACATAACCATCAAATGTGTGCGGCGGCGCAGGATACCTTTTGGGATATGTGGGCATTGCAAGCTGTCCTGCTTCTTTTTCCAGCGAAAATGCGTTCCAAAAGGTCAAGAACATATGGGTAAAATTTTTTACTGGCTCACCAGTAATCCGAAAGCCTGTGTCCTTCCAGTGTCCATAGGGATGTTCCAAATTGATATACCGATCTGCTAAGTTGATACCTCCGCTATAAGCAACTTCGTTGTCAATAATCAGCATTTTGCGATGATCGCGATAGTTTGCAGTTCCTTTTAAGGCAAGGAAAGGATTAAAAGGAATACATGGAATGCCTTTCTTTTTCAGTTCACGGACATTACTGAAATTGAACGAAGAAATACTGCCAAGATCATCGTATATCACACGTACATCAACGCCCTGCTCCATTTTTACTTCCAGTTCGTTCACGATTGCGTCCCACATATGCCCCGGCTCAATAATGAAGTATTCTACGTAAATCGAGTTTCTTGCATTTTTCAAATCGGCAAGCATATCAGGGAACATATTATCGCCCAACGGATAGTAACGAACCTGCTCAACTGCACACATCGGATATTGCGTTTTTTCTTCCAGCCACCGCACTGTTTGCCCCATGCGTTTTTCGCCGTCAAAGGGCGCTTCTTTTATTGGAAGAGGCTGCGGATTGCAACTCTTTTGAACTTGCTGCAAGCGCCTTTTTAGAGGGCGGGCCGTCCGTTTATTTCCAAAGAGCAGATATAGTAACGCTCCTACCAAAGGTAGTGACAGAATAACCAGCAGCCAAAGCAATTTATAAGCGGTTTCACCTCTCTTTATAATAATAAATACCACCAAGAAAAACGCTGCAACGGAAAGCAGTGACACAATAATCGGTGCGTAAGGGGTCAGCCATTTCATCAACAGCAAAAGCCAGAGCGATTGTAAAGCCACCGCTGGAATAATTGTTAGAATGCGTCGAATGATTTTTCCCATATGTTTACCCCCCTCTATGTTATTTCTCCTCCGAAGATGCTTCCCAATCGCAAACTATTTGTGCCATTTCCTGTGGGGTTTCTTTATAGCCTCGTAATACCCACGCATTCATAAGCCCAAACAATCCATATGTAATAAATTGGATAAAGTAGTGCGTTTTGGCATCGGCATTAGCGACAATGGATGCCGCTTCTTGTAAATAGAAGTTTAGAATCACATATTGGCGATCAGCTGAGTAGAGCAGATCACAAATAGGACGAGTGGAAAGGCAAAATTCAAAAAACAGCCTGATGCCGTCATAACTACCAGTGGCGAAGTTGGTAGCACCGTGTTCGTCGGAAAAGCGCTTCCACAGACATGTGATTTTGAAAGACAGAACTTCATCTTTACTTTTGAAATAACGGAAATAAGTGGAGCGACCTACATCTGCCTTGGCAGTCATCTCCTCAATACTGATTTTTTCAATGGGTTTTTCTTTCATTAGTTCCAGCAACGCTGTACCCATACATTCTTTCAGATAGTCTGTTGTAGCCGTTGTCCTTCGCATAAGAAACGTCTCCTTTAATTGCGTATCATTGAAACAAGGATTGTCATTTGTTCCACTTTCGCTCGGACTATTGACAACGCCTGCTTCTGTGATATTCTAGCATCTATGATACTATCGCTTCATTTATACTATCATTTGTTATTTGCCCTGTCAAGCTAAAATGCGAGTACGACGAGCAGAAAGGAAAACTATGGGTACGATTTTTTCCCGTGTAAAACTCAGCGGAAAGCATGTGGCCGCCCTCTTGGCGCTGATGCTGCTCTCCGCTGTGACAGCCATGCTGCTGCCTACTGCCCTGGCCAGTATGATTGACATCGGAGTGGCCGGAGAAAACCGAAACACCATCCTAATCATTGCGGCGGTGATGGCAACCCTGGCCATTCTGGGCTGTCTTTTCAACATGGCAGCCACGGTGCTGTCCGCCAAGGTGTCCACTAAATTTGCCGCTGATTTGCGGCGTGAGATATTCCATCAGGTGCAAGATTTTTCCGCCGCTGAAATGGAGCGGTTTGGCACCGCTAGTCTAGTGACCCGCAGTACCTCCGATGTGACCAACATCCAAATGTTTCTCTCATTGCTGTTGCGGCTGGGGGTGACTGCACCGCTGATGGCGGTGGCTGGGCTGGTACTCTCTTCTCTGACCGGCGGCGAACTCAGTTCCGTGCTGAGCTTGGCCATTCCCGCCCTCATCATTGGCGTAGGTGTCATTCTGATTTTTGTTTCCCGCTACTCGGTGACCCTGCGGCAGCGGATTGACCGACTGAACAAGATCTTTCTGGAAACACTGGAGGGGGTACGGGTGATTCGGGCTTTCAATCGGCAAGGGAAAGAAATGGAAAGGTTTTCCCAAGCCAATGGAGAACTGGCCTCCATGACCATTCTCTCTGGGCGGGTGACCGCACTGCTGATGCCGGTGATTCAGGTGATCTTTGGTGTGACTACAGCAGCGGTCATGGGCATGGGTTCCTGGTATGTGTCCGCCGGGGAGATGGCAGTGGGTGACCTGGTGGCCAACAGCCAGTATATCAGCATGATCCTTGCCGCTATCATGATGCTGGCATTGGTCATTATGCTCTTTCCTGTGTCCTATGCCTGCGCTAAGCGCATCGCAGAAGTGCTGAATACCGAGAGTTCCATCAAGGACGGCAGATACAGTGCCGCCTTGCGCAAAGGCCGCGCCTGTGTGGCCTTTGACCATGTGACCTTTACCTATCCTGGGGCGGACGAACCAGTGTTGAAGGATGTTAGCTTCGAGTGCCGGGCCGGGGAGGTCACCGCCATTATCGGGCGCACCGGTTGCGGCAAGTCCAGCATCCTCAAGTTGATCCCGCGGCTTTACGACGCCACGGTAGGCCATGTCTATGTGGACGATATGAATGTAAAACAATATAAATTGAACGAGCTGCGGGATCTGATCGGCTATATCCCCCAGAAGAATGTACTCTTTTCCGGAGACGTGGCCTCCAACCTGCGCTTTGGAGATCAGGACAGCAGTGAGGAACAGTGGCGGCAAGCGGCCTACATCGCCTGCGCCGACGAGTTCATCGAACAGAAGCCGGACGGCTACCACGCCGAAATCGCTCAAGGCGGCACCAATTTGTCCGGCGGCCAGCGCCAACGCATGGCTATTGCTCGGGCTGTCGTAAAAAAACCAGAAATCTACCTGTTTGATGACAGCTTTTCCGCCTTGGATGTGAAAACAGATAAAACACTCCGCATGCGCCTGCGGGAGAGCATGGGGGATTCCACCATGCTCATTGTGGCTCAGCGGGTGGGTTCTATCCTGGATGCTGACCGTATCTTGGTGATGGAGGACGGACAGATCGTGGGGAGAGGCAAGCACCGGGAACTGCTACATACATGTCCGCTCTACCGGGAGATTGCTGAATTGCAGCTGGGAGAGGAGGAAGTGAAACATGAACTGGAATGCGTTTAAACGGCTGTTCCACTATCTGGGACGGTACAAGCTCCGCCTGATTCTAGTGATGATCGCCGCTGTCCTGAGTACCCTGTTTACCGTTTTGACCCCAGCGGTGACGGGCGGCATCACCTCGGAACTGTACGATGGCGTGGCAAGCGGCTCCTTCGACTGGGAAACGATCGTCTGGCTGCTCGTGACGCTGATAGCCCTTTATCTTGTGGCCCAGCTTTTCGCCATTCTCCAAAGCTTCAGCATGACTAAGCTGACCGCCTGCGTTATGGAGACTCTGCGGGGTGATATTGACCGGAAGATGCACCACCTGAAGCTGGACTATTACGACTCTCATACCCAGGGTGAAATCCTCAGCACCATCACCAACGATGTGGACACGGTGAACAACGCCCTGAGCCAGAACCTGACCCAAATCGTCACCCAGGTGGTCACCGCTGTGGGTATCCTGGTGATGATGTTCACAACCAGTCCTATACTGACGGCCATCGCAGTGGCTATGGTGCCGGTGTCTCTGCTGGCCTCTCTAGGCGTTATGAAAACGGGAGCCATACACTACGCCCGGCAGCAGGAACTCCTGGGACAGCTCAACGGCTACATCGAGGAGGTGTACCAAGGGCAGGAGCTGGTGTCGGTGTTCAACTACACGGATCGAGCAAAAGAGGAGTTTGATCGAATCAATGGGGAACTCCAGCGTACCGCTCAGAGTGCCGAGATTGCATCTGGTAAGGTCACTCCAATCACCGACCTGGTAAATAACCTTGGCTACGCTGTCAGCGCCCTGCTGGGATGTCTGTCCGTATTGCGTGGTGAGATGCGGATCGGCGACGTGCAAGCCATGCTCCAGTATACCAAGCAGTTCTCCCAGCCCTTCACCAGCATTGCGGGGATGGCGGGCAGTTTCAGCGCAGCGTCCGCTGCCGCAGGGCGCATTTTCGCTCTGCTGGATGCCTCGGAAGAGACACCAGACCCTGTTCCCGGACTGATGCCTCAGGTCAGCACGGGCGCGGTGGAATTTCGCCATGTGTCCTTCGGTTACTCCCCGGAGCACCAGCTGATGCATGATGTGAACATCACGGTGAAGTCCGGTCAGAAAGTGGCCATCGTGGGCCCCACCGGGGCTGGCAAAACCACCCTCATCAATCTGCTCATGCGGTTCTACGATGTGGACGGCGGTAGTATTTTAGTGGACGGGGTAGACACCAAGGAAATGACCCGTCACGAGCTACGGGATCGCTTTGGCATGGTGCTCCAGGATGCCTGGCTCTTTGAAGGCAGCATCCGGGACAACATAGCTTACGCGCAGGACAATCTGCCGGAGGAAAAAATCATCGCCGCCGCACGATCCGCCAGCGTGGACAGCTTCATCAAGACCCTGCCAGGCGGTTATGATTTTGAACTTTCCACAGGGGCGGAAAATATCTCACAAGGTCAACGCCAACTGCTGACCATCGCCCGAGCGATGGCGTCTGACCCGGAAATCATGATCTTGGACGAGGCCACCAGCAACGTGGACACGCATACGGAGCAGCTTATCCAAAAAGCACTTGCAAAATTGATGCACGGACGTACTTCTTTTGTGATTGCCCATCGGCTTTCTACGATTCGGGATGCTGACATGATCCTTTACATGGAACATGGTGATATTCTTGAGCATGGCAGCCACGAAGAGTTAATGGCACAACATGGAAAATACGAAGCATTGTATATGAGTCAGTTTGCACAGTAATATTACAAACGTTTAATTGGCTGCTTAATTGCCATTTGAGGAGAAACAAAACTACTATCAAATACTGCCCCGTCCGGGGAAAGAAAAAAACCGTTGGACGGGGCAGATGATTTCCTGCGCACATTTAGCTCATTATTCTGTCGGCGGTTTTGATGGACTCAGGGCCGCCGTTTCTTTGCGTTAACACAAACCAATGACGACTTGCAGGGACACGGCAACCGATGGGAGGTTATTTTGCCGTGTCTACTTTACTATTCTATTTCTCCTGTGATCTGCACCAGTCAAAAAAAGTTCGTACCCGCCGTCGGGGTATTCTGGGTATGAATATGAACACAGAAATCATGTGAATAGATTTTATAATTCTTCTACGCCTGTCTGCATTTTGCAGACAGGCGTTTTTTGTCGTTTTCTTGGGTTTTGTGTCGGCTGTCGATCACCTCCTGTATCTATCCCTTGCAACGCAACGATGAAATAGGAGGTGCAACGCATGGATTCTTCCTAAAGAATTTTTTCAAAAATTTTTCTGCGCGTTTGCCAAAACGCATGATGCAGACCGTTTTAGTGGCGAAAGGGGAAGAAAACCGTATCACCCGCCTTTGCGGACGCGAAGGGAGGTGAATACATGAAACCTCATTCGCACGATGTAGGAGTTGCCCGTGCCTTTGATTGCTTCTGCAAAAAGGTACTGCGGAACGAAGCGCGGGACTATCAGGACGCGCTGGCACGGAAAAGAAACCGAGAGGTCTATTTTTCCGAACTGCCCGTCGAAGTGCTGGAACAGTTCGCTGTCCGTGACACCTATTTCACGGATAGCCGCACATTTGAAGTCATCGGCCATTCGGTTTGTATCGACGATGAAACGCTGGCGGAAGCGATCTCCGCTTTGCCTGTTGACCGCAGAGATATTATCCTGCTGTCCTATTTCCTCGATATGTCCGACGCTGAAATTGCAAATGTGCTGAACATGGTGCGCCGTTCCGTTGCCTATCGCAGGACAAGCACCCTAAAGCTGCTGAAAAACCTGATGGGAGGAGAAAACAGATGACAAGTCAATCGAAGAATAACCGTCTGTTGCCGCTGACCGTCATTGAAGCGGCTGCTGGCGGTGACGTGGAAGCGATCAACGCCGTTCTGAAACACTATGCAGGGTACATAGCCCGTCTGTCGATGCGTGAGCTTTACGACGAGTACGGAAATCCCCATCTTTGCGTGGATGAAGAACTTCGGCGCAGGCTGGAAACGAAACTCATTACCAAACTGCTCACATTCCGCGTGAGATAACTGACGCCTGACAGAAACGTGTCCCCCCTTTCCTCGTTTCTGCCTGATGCTCCTTGACAAATATGCCCGCAAGAGAACGGCGGCGCATCATAGGCAAAACGGGTACGTTCCTTTTGCGCCGAGCTGGGCGGCTGGTACGCCATGACGTATATCCGAGAGGATATGCCGAGCGACAAATACCGCGCCGTAAAGCAAGTGTGGCAGCTTGCAGGCGACGACGCGCAAAACACATAATGATACGACCTTACAGCCACAGTCCGAGCGTTCAAAGCGTCGCAGGCGATGGGTAGGGCTGCACGAGAACCGTGCGGGGGGTGAAACTCCCTTGGAGCTGCGCCAGCAGCCGTCCGTTTTGTCATTCCCTTTTGTAGTTATTTCGTTTCCCATGAAAGGGGGATTTGTTTCTATGGAAACAACCATGAAGAAAACAACGTCCCCGATTGTACGCGAGTACAAGATCGGGGATATAACGTATATCGTCAAGGCCGTCATCAAAGACGGCGCGAAAGAGGACGCCGTGACAAAGGTGCGCCGCCTGATTCAGAATGACTTGCGGGGTAAAAAAGTTACAAATAATTTTGAACCCGCCTAATGACGGCGAGCGAGATCCCTGGTATAATATAAATAACCTGTTTGTCCGGCTGCCGGAATAGGAGGCAACATGAAAAAGCAGCCCGACAAAATCACCGCATATTACTACCGTGCGGCGAACAAACAAACAGACCTGAACCTTGACAATCAAATGCACCTACTTTTGAGCCATGCACAGGAAAACGGAACGGACACCTATATGTTCTTCGTGGACAATGGGTACAACGGCCTGACCGCAGAGCGTCCGGCATTTCAAAACCTGCTTGCAGCAATCCATGAGAACCGCGTGCAGAAAATCGTTGTCGTATCGCTTGACCGACTTTACCGCAGCTATCTTGCAGCGTTGCAGTTCCTTGATGATATGGAGCAGCGCGGTATTTCGATTTGCTCCATTACAGACGGCGATCTACCCCTTTGCCGAGAACTATATCACGGCATTGTCAACGCCTACCGCAGTTCTTCCGAGAAAGGCGGTGAATGCAGATGACGGGATTTACCTTTCAGAGCTTGAAGCCGCAGGACAGTTTAAGCAATGAGCTTCGCAGCGTGATCCGCGATAATGTTTTGCAGTTCTACACCAAGGGGCTATCTATGGAAGCAGAGGAAGAAGGTCTGACCGCTCTGTATGAGCGCCTTTCGCAGGAAGATAAGCTGGATGGTGAAAGTAACTCCATAGCGAACCAGAAGAAGATTCTGGAACGCTACTGCAAGGATCACGGGATTACCGCCTACCGCCATTATGACGAGGACGATGGTTATTCCGGCACAAACTTCAACCGTCCGGGCTTCCAGCGTATGCTTGCCGACATCAAGGCTGGGCGGATCAAGCGTGTCATTGTAAAGGACATGAGCCGCTTCGGGCGCGATTATCTCCAAGTGGGAATGTATACCGATGTTGTTTTCCCGGAGTTTGGCGTTCATTTCATTGCCGTCAATGACGGCGTGGACAGCACACGCGGCGAAAGTGAGTTTACCGCGATCCGCAATGTGTTCAACGAAATGTATGCCCGCGATACCTCCAAAAAGATTCGCGCTACATGGCAGAGCAAAGGCAAGTCCGGCGAGCATTTGACGACCATTCCGCCCTATGGGTATATGAAAAGCCCGGAGGACAAAAAGAAATGGATCGTCGATGAAGAAGCCGCAGCCGTCGTACAGAAGATATTCTCCCTGTGCGCGTCCGGCAAAGGCCCCACGCAGATTGCTAAATGGCTCAAACAGCAGCAAATCTTGAACCCAACCGCCTATTGCCATGCGAAAGGTCTGCCGACCATCAACAAGCCGACAGCAGACCCGTACAAATGGACAAATGAAACGGTTTCCCGCATTTTGGAGCGCGTAGACTATCTGGGGCATACAGTAAACTTCAAGACCACAAAGAAGTCCTACAAGAGCAAGAAGAAAATCTGGAATGATCCTGAGAATTGGGTGATCTTCGAGAACACCCAGCCGCCGATCATCGAAGAAAGCGTGTTCCTGATTGTTCAGAACATTCGCAAGGCGCGTCGCCGTCCTACCAAGATGGGTGAAATGGGTATGTTCTCCGGGCTTCTGTATTGCGCAGAGTGCGGCGGCAAAATGTATCAATGCCGCGCTACCAACTTTGCGGAGAACCAGAAATACTTCATCTGCTCCACCTACCGCAAGGGCAAGGATCTCTGCACGACCCATTCTATCAAGAATGTCGTGCTGCATGAAATTGTTCTGCGAAATCTGCGGGAAGCAATCTCCTATGTTTCAGAGCATGAAGCGGAGTTCATTCAGGACGCTGCCGAGAGCGATATGCGGGACAGAGATGCAGAGTTTGTTCGGAAGCGTGAAACGCTGGCAAAGGCGGACACGCGAATTGCCGAGCTTGACCGCATTATCTCCCGACTGTATGAGGACAACGTGATTGGCAAGCTGTCAGATGAACGTTTTATCAAAATGTCCCATGACTACGAGTTGGAACAAAGCAACCTGAAATCAATGGCAGAAGTCCTGCGCAAGGATCTGAAGCAGCAGGAGCAGCAAAAAACCAATGTCAAGGCGTTTATCGCTGCCGTGAAGAAGTACACGGATTTGCAGGAGCTTGACGCGGCTGTTCTCCGTGCTTTCATTGACAGGATCGAAGTTTCCCATGTTGACAAGAAATCCAGAACGCGGGAAATCACCATCGTCTATAACTTCATCGGTGCATTTGACTTCACACGGGCAATCGAAAATGCCCGCAACACAAGTAAAAAAGAGCAAAGAACGGCATAGCCGTTAAGCTACACCGTTCCTTGCTTCAATGTTTTCCTAAGTCACCGCCGCATCTGCCGGAGGTTTTGATTATTTGCATTTATACGAACCATTCGTTTTCCGCCCGGCGGGTGTAAACGTCCTCCAGCTCGTGCTGGTGAAACAGGTATCCGGGATCGTCAAAATACTTGGCTCCGGCAGGGCACTTTTTTACGCAGGCGCAGCACTTGATGCAGATGCCATTGACCCGGGACACATCCGCCGGGTCAATGGAGCCCATAGGGCACAGCTCCGCGCACAGACCGCAGCCGCCGCACTTAGCCATGTCCGTTCTGGGTTTTACCTTCAGGATGCTGATGGGGTTTCCGTGGCGATCCCGTGGGGTGTAATAGGGGCGGATGGGTGTTTCCCCCCGGACGGCAACAGGCGTATTCTCTGTCCCGGCTTGTCCCGCTAATTTCCCGCAGATTTCCCGGGCAAAGGCGGGATGTCCCGCCATATCCCGATCGTCCGGACGGCCCGCGCCCAGGGTCCGGGAAAAGCTGTGCTCCCCCACGAAGGCCCCTGCCGCAATACAGCCGAAGCCGTCTGCCTGGAGCAGGTCCCGCAGCTCGATCAGCGCGTCATCATAGTTCCGGTTGCCGAACAGCACCACCGGCACCGCCAGCGCGCCTCCGCCCCGGACCTTTTCCCGCAAATACGGCAGCAGCACATTGGGCACCCGCCCGGCATACACCGGCGTTCCGAATACCACCAGATCCCTCTCGCAGAAGGAAAGCTCCTTCTGCCGGGCCTGGGGCCGGGTAAAGTCAAAGCTGCGGCAGGGCACGGAAAGCATCCGGGCCAGCTCTCCGGCAACGCTGCGCACCGTGCGCTCCGTGGTGCCGGTACCGCTGAAATAAACGGCCCAAACGGTTTTCGGCGTCATGGTTTTACCCCTTTTCTCTCTGATTTTTGGGTTTTACAGGCTGAAATCTTCCTCCTTCAGCCCGTCGGTGGACAACTGAGCCGGACGGGGCGGAACCCGCTTCAACGGGTCGTAGCGGAAGCGGAAGCAGTGGTTTTCCGCCGCCACGATGCCCTTTTTCATGCAGGCCACCTGCGTCTCATTGATGCGGACCCCCTGAGCGCAATAGGCGCAGCGGGGCTCGATATCCTTGCGGAACAGCATGAAACCGCCTCCTTACAGGGTGTCCAGCCGCACCTTGCCATCCTCTGCGGTGGCCCGCAGCTGGGTGATGGGGTGCTCGAAGCTGTCGATGATCTGAACCGCCATGGGGTCCTCCAGCTCCTTCTGGATGCAGCGGCGCAGATTCCGGGCGCCGTAGGCCGCAGAATAGGAGGATTTCACCAGGTGCTCCACCAGCGCGTCGTCATAGGTGAAGGTGTACCCCTTCTCCCGCAGGGAATCCCGCAGCTCATCCAGCATGATCCGGGCGATGGCGGCAAAATTCTCCTCCGTCAGCTGGTGGAAATAGACGATCTCGTCCACGCGGTTGATAAATTCCGGACGCAGGAATTCCCGCAGAGCCTTCATGGTGCGCTCACGGCCCTGGTCGTCGGCGCTGCGGCCAAAGCCCACGGAACCGGCGGCCCTGTCGGACCCGGCGTTGGAGGTCATGACGATGACGGTGTTTTCAAAATTCACCTTGCGGCCATGGGCATCGGTGATCTCGCCGTCGTCCAGAATTTGCAGCAGGATGTTCAGCACATCCGGATGGGCCTTTTCAATCTCGTCGAACAGAATGACAGAATAGGGCTTGCGGCGGATATTCTCCGTCAGCTGGCCTGCCTCGTCATAGCCCACATAGCCCGGAGGCGAGCCCACCAGACGGGAAACAGAGTGCTTTTCCATGAACTCGGACATATCCAGGCGAATCAGCGCATCCGGGGTGTTGAACAGGTCGGCGGCCAGCTGCTTTACCAGCTCCGTCTTGCCCACGCCGGTGCTGCCCACGAAAATAAAGCTGACGGGCTTGTGCTTGGGGGAAATACCCACCCGGTTGCGGCGGATGGCGGCGGACACGGCGGAAACCGCCTCGTCCTGGCCCACGATATGCTGCTTCAGACGCTCCTCCAGCTGGGACAGGCGGCGGAATTCCTCCTCCTTGATCTTGCTGGCAGGAATCTTGGTCCACATCTCAATGACCCGGGCAATATTGTCCATGGTCAGCTGGGGCGTACCCTTGGCCTCCAGGGCAGACAGCTCCTGCTGCAGCCGCAGCTCCTGGCTGCGGAGCTCGGCAATGCGGGCATAGCGGGCGTCCAGCTCCTCCTGGGACAGCTCCTGCCCCTCCGGCGGCTGTGCAGACATCAGGGTCTCCCGCTCGAAGGTGACGTTCTCCAGGTCCCGCTTGACCTCCATGCGGCGGTTGATGTCCGGGTCGTGGAGGTTCATATCGGAGCAGGCCTCGTCGATCAGGTCAATGGCCTTATCCGGCAGGAACCGGTCGGTGATATAACGCTCGGACAGCGCCACCGCCTGGCGCAGCACCCCCTGGGGGATGGAAACGCCGTGATACGCCTCGTAGTAGTGGGCGATGCCCTGGAGGATCTTCAGCGTATCCTCCAGGCTGGGCTCGTTGACGGTGACCGGCTGGAAGCGGCGCTCCAGGGCGGTGTCCTTTTCAATGTGCTTGCGGTATTCGTTGAAGGTGGTGGCACCGATGACCTGGATCTCGCCCCGGGACAGGGCAGGCTTGAGGATATTGGCGGCGTTCATGCTGCCCTCGGCGTCTCCGGCCCCAACGATGTTGTGGACCTCGTCGATGACCAGGATGATATTTCCCAGCTTACGAATCTCCTCAATAAGGCCCTTCATACGGCTTTCAAACTGGCCCCGGAACTGGGTCCCGGCCACCAGCGCCGTCAGGTCCAGCAGGTATACCTGCTTATCCCGCAGCTTGAAGGGCACGTCGCCGGCCACAATGCGCTGGGCCAGACCCTCGGCAATGGCCGTCTTGCCCACGCCGGGTTCGCCGATGAGGCAGGGGTTGTTCTTCTGGCGGCGGTTCAGAATCTGCACCACACGCTGGATCTCCTCCTCCCGGCCGATGACCGCGTCCAGCTTGCCGTCCCGGGCCCGCTGGCTGAGATTGATGCAGTAGCTGTCCAGATACTTGTGCTTTTTGTCGGCCTTGCGGCCCTTGGGAGTCTCCTCCCGGCCGGAGGGCGCGTCGGACTTCTCCGCCGGGGGGTTGCTGCTTCCGAACAGGCGGTTCAAAAACGGGAAGGTGGCGGTCTTGCCGCTTTCCTCGTCATCGTCACCGTCGTCGTCCTGGGCCTCGGTCATGTCGCTGAGCTCCTCTGCGCCGCCGAAGGCCTGCATCATCTCGTTGTTGATGTTCTCCAGATCCTCCGGGGAGATGCCCATTTTCTTCATCATCTCCTCCACCTGGGGCAGGCCCAGCTGGGCGGCGCATTTCAGGCACAGGCCCTCGTTGACCATCTCGCCCTTTTCATTCTGCCGGGAAATAAAGACCACGGCCACATTTTTCTTACATTTGGAACAAAGAGTCGGTTGCATGGTTTTCCTCCGTTATGCGGGTAAATTGGTCACAGCGTCGCCAGGAGCCCCAGCGGCGTGTGGGTTGCAAAGAATTTCAGCAGGGTGGTCTTTTCCACCAGCTCCGGGGTGATGAGCCATCCAAAGCGCTGCATGGCCCATACGACCACAAACAGCGTAAGGCCGCCGCACACCAGACCCAGGGCCGCTCCGCCCAAGCCGTTGACGGTGCTGACCAGGGGGAGCCTGGTGACAATGGCATTCAGCGGCTTCATCAAAAGCCACAGCAGCACCAGCAGGATCAGGAACACCACCACATACACCGCCGTCCCCGCCACGGAACGGGCGATGCTCTGGGCCACAGCCCGGATGACGGTCTCGCCGGTTTGCTGCACCCGCTGGTGAACGGCATCCAGCATCTTCTGGAGGCCGCTGCCCCGGAAGCTGAATGCCTGGAGCATCTGTCCGGCGTCGGCGGCGTGGCTTTCCTCCAGCTTCCGCTCCACCCGCTGGGTGACCCGGGGCTCGATCCACTGGGCCACAGGCTCCGTCAGGTGGTCGGCGGCCCAGGAGGCGCCCCACAGGGCCACCAGAACAATCAAGAGGCCCGCCAGGCTTTTCAGCAGGCCACGCCTGGCGCCCAGCCAGGCGGCGGCCACCAGCGCGGCCAGCACCAGAATATCGGCAAACAGGGACATAGGCATTTCTCCTTTCGGGGTCAGGGCAGGAACACGCTGGCGGCAGCGGAGCCGGCCAGCACCGCAGAGCCGTCGCTGCGCATGAGGACATCCCCGGCGCTGCTGACGCCCTGAAGCGTGGCGTATTCCTTGAGGTTCTTGTTATAAATCACCAGCCGGTCGGCAAACAACACCGCCACATACCGGCCGGAGGCGGACATGCTCAGCACATCGCCATCCAGGTCCAGGGAGCCCAGCTCCTTGCCGTCGCCGTTCACCGTTACCAGCCGCAGCTGGCTGCCCACCTTATAGCGGCCCAGCAGCACGGCGGCATAGCCGTCGCCCCCCAGGCTGCACCGGCGCAGCACGCCGCCGTCATAGCTGTAGGACGCGGCGGCGCGGCCCTTCCGGTCGATGAAGTGGAGGCCATCCTCCGCCACGGCGCAGTAGCGTTTTCCCACAAGGCCCAGGTCGTACACCGCTACACCTGCCAGATCGCAGGAGGCATAGGGGTCCTGGCGGTTCAGCTTGTAGAGAACCACGCTGCTGGTGAAGGCGCCCTGGGACTGGCCCATGGTGACGGCGGCCATCTCCTGACCGTCTCCGGACACGGAGGCAGTCATCAGGAAGCTGTCGGCAGAATGAAAGGCAAACTCCTTTACACCATTCTCGTCGTACACCTCCACCGCGGCCTTATACCCCCGCTCGTTGATGGTGACGGCCAGGCAGCCCTCCTGGGTGAGGGTGACGGACAGAATCTCGCCGCCGCAGGTGATCCTGCGGACAAGGCCATGGGCATTGAGCACATAGACGTCGGTGCCGCCGATGTCATAGGCGGCAGCAATGCCTTGATTTTGCGCTACTGTACAGGAGGTCCACTTTACAGTCTCATTACACACCACCTGGCCGTTTTCCTGCATCACCAGCAGCTGACTGTTGGTGACGATGGCCAGACTGCCGTCCAGTGAGGCGAAGCAGCTGGTGCGGTCGGCGGCATAGTGGTACAGCTGGGCGCAGCCCGTTTCATCTTTTTTTGCCCGGGCATAGGTGATGCTGCGGCGCAGGCCGTCAAAGGCGGTGGTATCCGTCAATGAGGCCACCAGCAGCACCGCCGCCAGCACTGCGGCGGCCACGGCAAACCATACGGGCTTCCAGTTCAGCTTCTTCCGCTTCTGTACCCGGCGGGGGGCATCCTCCTGGGGGTTGCCGCGGTCAAATTCCATCTGGTCCATTGAGTCTTTCATCTTCATACCACACCCTCGTCAGGTACAGACCTCCCGGCGGGGCAGTGGGCCCGGCCAGAGTACGGTTGCCGCTGTCCAGGATGGCGGGGATCTCCTCCGGCGTCAGCTTCCCCTCTGCCGCATAGAGCACCGTGCCGGTAATGGCCCGTACCATATTATACAAAAAGCCGTTGGCGCAGACCTTCAATTCCAAAAGGTCCCCCTGCCGCCGGACCCGGCAATAGTAGATGGTGCGGACGGTGCTGCGGACGTTGGTGCCCACGCTGCGCACGGCGGCGAAATCGTGGGTCCCCTCGAACATCCGGGCAGCACGGTCCATGACCTCCTCGTCCAGGCGCTTGGGGTAAAAATACGCTCTGTTTACGTAAAACGGGTTCTTTACCCGGGAATTGTAAATGCGATAGGTGTACTCCTTTTTGATGCAGGAGCCGATGGCGTTGAAATCCTCCGCCACCTCATAGGCCGCCTTCACCACGATGTCCTCGGGAATATGGGTGTTCACGGCGAAGGGCAGCCGGTCCACAGGAATGCGGGAATCGGTGCGGAAATTGGCCACATAATGCTCGGCGTGGACCCCGGCGTCGGTGCGTCCGCAGCCGGTGCACTTGATGGGCTGGCCGCACACCATGGACAGGCCCCGTTCCAGGGTCTGGGCCACGGTGGTCTCGGTTTTCTGCACCTGCCACCCGTGGTAGGCGGTGCCGTTGTACATCAGGATCAGGGCGATGTTGCGCATAACGTACCTCTCAGATTCCCAGCCGGCCCAGGGCGATGATCCCGGCCGTCAGGGCGATGAAGCCCAGCAGCACCCAAATGTCGGCGGCGCGATACCGAAGCACATGGAGAGCGGTGCGGCCCTGGCCGCCGTGGTAGCAGCGGCACTCCATGGCCGTGGCCAGCTCGTCGGCCCGGCGGAAGGCACTGATGAACAGGGGCACCAGAATAGGCACCAGGGCCCGGGCCCGCTGGAAGATATTGCCGGATTCAAAGTCCGCGCCCCGGGCCTTCTGGGCGGACATGATCTTGTCCGTCTCCTCAATCAGCGTGGGGATGAACCGCAGGGCAATGGACATCATCATGGCCAGCTCATGGATGGGCAGGCGCAGCTTTTTCAGCGGCGACAGCAGACTCTCCAGCCCGTCCGTCAGGGAGATGGGGCTGGTGGTGTAGGTCAGCAGGAAGGTGCCCATGATGAGCATCACAATGCGCAGGATCATGTAGATGGCGGAGCGCAGACCCTCCTGGGTGATATGGCTCAGCAGCCAGCCTGTTCCCAAGGGCGTGCCGCTGGTGAAAAACAGGTTCATAATGGCCGTGAAGGCCACGATGATGTAAATGGGCTTCAGGCCCCGGGTCAGTGACCGGAAGGGCACCCGGGAAACAATGATGCACAGGGCCAGCAGCGCCGCCACGATGGCGTAGGTTACCACGCCCTTGGCATTGAACAGCGCCACGATATACAGGATCACCGCAATGAGCTTGGTGCGGGGGTCCAGCCGGTGGATAAACGTATCGCCGGGGAAAAACTGGCCCAGGGTAATATCCTTCAGCATACGCCCGCCTCCCCTCTGACGGAGAGCAGCGCCTGCTCCAGCTCGTCCACGGTGTAGACCGCCGTGTCGATCTCCAGGCCCATCCGGCGCAGAGCCAGGGCAATCTTGGTGGCCTGGGGCACGTCCAGGCCCACGTCCTCCAGATCGTCGGCCCGGCGGAATACCTGCCGGGGTGTGCCGTCCATATACACATGGCTGCCCCGCAGCACCAGGATGCGGTCCACGTTGCAGGCGATCTCCTCCATGCTGTGGCTCACCAGAATGACGGTGGTGCCGCGCTTTTGGTGATAGGCCCGGATCTGGGCCAGAATGGCCTCCCGGCCCCGGGGGTCCAGCCCCGCCGTGGGCTCGTCCAGGATCAGGACCTTGGGCTCCATGGCGATGACCCCGGCGATGGCTACCCGGCGCTTCTGGCCGCCGGACAGGTCAAAGGGCGACTTGTCCAGCTGGTCCTCCGTCAAACCCACCAGAGCGGCGGATTCCCGGACCCGGCGGTCGATTTCCTCCTTGGAAAGGCCCATGTTGCCCGGGCCGAAGGCAATATCCTTGTACACCGTTTCCTCAAACAGCTGGTACTCCGGGTACTGGAACACCAGGCCCACCTGAAAGCGGACCTGACGAATTTTCTTGGGCTCAGCCCAGATATCCTTCCCGTCCAGCAGGACGCGGCCCTGGGTGGGACGCAGCAGCCCGTTGAGATGCTGGATCAGGGTGGACTTTCCGGAGCCGGTGTGTCCGATGATGCCCAGAAACTCCCCGGGCATCACGTCTATGCTGACATCCTCCACCGCGCTGCGCTGGAACGGGGTCCCGGCGCTGTAGGTGTGAGTCAGGTGCTCTACTCGAATGATCGGTTCCAACTTCGTTTACTTCCCTTCCGCGCCATGGAGCGCCTGGAATATGGCGCGGGCACACTCGTCAACGGTAATGGCCGTCAGGGGCAGGGACATGCCGTGCCCGTTCAGCCGGTGCAGCAGCTCCACCGTGTCCGGGGCCGCCAGGCCCAGGGAGCGAAGCTCCTCCACCCGGGAGAAAATGTCCCGGGGCGTGCCGTCCATGGCCACCACGCCGTCGTTCATCACGATGACCCGGTCGGCGTCCTCGGCCTCGGACATATGGTGGGTGATGTGAACCACGGTGATGCCCCGCTGGCGGTTCAGCCGGTGGACGGTGTCCAGCACCTCCCGGCGTCCGGCAGGGTCCAGCATGGCCGTGGCCTCGTCCAGCACGATGCATTCCGGCTCCATGGCGATGACCCCGGCGATGGCCACCCGCTGCTTCTGTCCGCCGGACAGCAGGTGCGGCGCATGGCGGGCGAACTCCGTCATGCCCACCGCCGCCAGGGCGTCGTCCACCCGGCGGCGAATTTCCGCCGTGGGGACACCCAGATTCTCCGGGGCAAAGGCCACATCCTCCTCCACCACGTTGGCCACGATCTGGTTGTCGGGATTCTGGAACACCATGCCCACCCGGCGGCGGATCTCCAGCAGAAGGTCCTCGTCCTGGGTGTTCATGCCCTCTACATATACCGCGCCGCCGGAGGGCAGCAGCACGGCGTTGAAATGCTTGGCAAGGGTGGATTTGCCGGAACCGTTGTGGCCCAGCACCACCACAAAGCTGCCCTTTTCGATGGACAGGGTCACATCCTCCAGGGCTGTGGTCCGACGCTGGCCCTCCTCCACCGGGTAGGAGAAGGAGAGTGCGTCGGTTCGGATCATTGCTTGCATTGGCTTTCTCTTTTCTGCGATATTTTTACTTGCTCATCCAGCGGCCCGTGGCGCCGCAGGGCAGCGCCATGCCGGAATCCGTACACGGCAGGCCCAGCTCATCCCAGGTGACCTGGCCGCCAAAGCGCCGCCCCACCAGCATTTGCAGGATATAGCCCAGCACCGACGGGGCCAGCCCCGTGGTATAGGAGTTCAGGATCACGAACAGGGGCTTGTCCGACAGCACCCGGGCGCACAGCTTCACGAAGGGATAGAGATTCTCCTCCAGCTTCCACACCTCGCCGCCGGGTCCCCGCCCGTAGCTGGGCGGGTCCATGATGATGGCGTCGTAGGTTTTGCCCCGGCGGATCTCCCGCTCAACGAACTTGGCGCAGTCGTCCACGATCCAGCGGATGGGAGCGTCCTGGAGTCCGGAGACCCGGGCGTTCTCCTTGGCCCAGGCCACCATGCCCTTGGCGGCGTCCACATGGCAGACGCTGGCTCCGGCGGCGGCGCAGGCCACCGTGGCCCCGCCGGTATAGGCGAACAGATTCAGCACCCGGATGGGGCGTCCCGCCTGGCGGATCTGCTCCATGGCGAAGTCCCAGTTGGCAGCCTGCTCCGGAAACAGCCCCGTGTGCTTGAAGTTCATGGGCTTCACCTGGAACCGCAGGCTCTTATAGGAGATGGGCCAGCTTTCCGGCAGCTTGTTCTTGTCCCAGTGGCCGCCGCCGGTGCTGGAGCGGCTGTACCGGGCGTTGGCCGTGCGCCAGCCGCGGTTTTTCCGGTCCGACTCCCAGATGGCCTGGGGGTCCGGCCGCACCAGGATCTGGTCGCCCCAGCGCTCCAGCTTTTCCCCGCCGCCGCAGTCCAGCAGCTCATAATCCTTCCAGCCATCCGCGATCCACATAATGGGTATACCTCCGCACATTAAATCAGTTTATTATACAATATCCCAGCCCCCAGCGTCAAGTGCGGCTTTGACATTCGGGGTGACGGCGTTTTGCCGGACAAAAAAAGGAGCCGCCCGCCTATGCGGGCAACTCCCTTTTTACAATTTACGGAATCAGCGCTCAGCCGTTCTCACGCATCTTGGCGAAGCAGTCGCTGCAATAAACAGGACGGTCGCTCTTGGGCTCGAAGGGCACACGGGCCTCGCCGCCGCAGGCAGCGCAGGTAGCGGTGAAGAACTCCCGGGGGCCGCGGGCGGCGTTCTTGCGAGCGTCGCGGCAAGCCTTGCAGCGCTGGGGCTCGTTCTGGAAGCCGCGCTCAGCATAGAACTCCTGCTCACCGGCGGTGAACACGAACTCCTTACCGCACTCCTTGCAAACCAAAGTCTTGTCTTCGTACATGATTTTACCCTCTCTTTGAGATGAAATATATTGCGTTCAGCTGTTGCTGATATCGCCGGATGAAAGCTGCCGCGCCACTTTGCGGCGGATCCGCTGCACGGCGTTGTCCACCGATTTGATGGGCCTGCCAACAGTTTCCGCGATCTCACAGTATGCGAGACCGTCTAAAAATAACCCTAAAATCTTTTCCTCGAAAGCGGACAACTGTTTGCGGGTATTCTCCAGCAGACTGGCAGCCTTTTCTCTGTCGATCAACAACAGCTCGGGATCGACCTGTGCGAAGGTGGGACTTGCGTTCAGAAGCGAGGGATTCAAGGGGACGGATTGATTGAGCGGTGCGTTTTTCTGGCTGGCGTCGCGCTTGAGCGCGGAGCACACCTGTTGATGGATGCATAGACCCGCAAAGGGACGAAACAGAGAAGAACGGGCGGGGTCAAACTCCCGCATGGCCTTGATGAGACCAAACATTCCTTCCTGCATCAGGTCCTCAGTGTCGCCGCCGATGAGAAAATACGGACGGGCACAGGCACGGACCAGCCAATGATACCGGGTGGCCAAAACATCCTCCGCCTGACGCCGGCCCGCACGACCCAGAGCACAAAGCTCTTCATCGGACAGGTTTTCTAATTGGTCATAGCGAAGTCCAGTATCCAAAACCATAGACATTATACCTTTTCACTAAATAATTTGTCAAGCCTTCTGGGGAAATTTGTGTATCCTGTGATGAAAATCACAGTTTTTTTATGAAATCAGCCAAAACAGAGGCCACCTGATGGGCGATTTCCGTGGTTTTCGCCTCTACCATGACCCGAATCAGGGCCTCGGTGCCGGAGGGACGGATGAGAATGCGGCCCTGGCCGTTCAGCTTTTCCTCCCAGCGGCGGGTCTCCTGCCGGAGACCTTCGTCGGCCATGATGCGCTCCTTGACACCGGGAGTGTGGGGCACATCCACGTTGATGAGCTCCTGGGGATACTGGGGGCAGCGGGCAGCCAGCCGGGAGGCCGGAACGCCGCTGCGGCGCAGAGTTTGCAGGAACTGCAGGGCCGTCAGCTCACCGTCGCCGGTGGTGGCATATTCCCGGAAAATGGTGTGGCCCGACTGTTCGCCGCCGATGGCAAAGCCGTCGGCGAGCATCTTCTCCAGCACATGGCGGTCGCCCACGGCGGTGCAGACCAGGTCCAGGCCGTTCTCCCGGCAATATTCGTGCAGACCCAGGTTGGACATCACTGTGGCAACAACGGTGTTGCCGGAGAGCTTCCCCTGACGCTTTAGCTCGGAGGCGCACACGGCCATGACCTTGTCGCCGTCGATGGTCTGGCCTTTTTCGTCCACCAGCAGGCAGCGGTCGGCGTCGCCGTCGAAGGCAATGCCCAGATCATAGCCGCCGGAGACGACGCCCTGGGCCAGGGACTCCAGGTGGGTAGAGCCGCAGCCGTTGTTGATATTGACGCCGTCGGGCTCCGTATGGATGAAGTCGGCGTGGAGGGGCAGCGCACGGAACAGGTCCGGGGCCGTGGCGCTGGCGGCGCCGTTGGCGCAGTCCACCAGCACCCGCAGGCCGGTAAGATCGCAGTCGATGCTGCCCAGCAGGTGCCGGATATAGGCGCTTCGCAGGGCGTGCATGCCGTGGTGACGGCGGCCCACCGTGCTGTCCGCAGCAGGCTGGAGCCGGACATGATCCAGGATCAGACGCTCCACCTGCTCCTCCATCTCGTCGGACAGCTTGTAGCCCCGCCCGTTAAAGACCTTGATGCCGTTGTAGGCATAGGGGTTGTGGGAGGCGGAGATGACAATGCCGGCATCGGCACGCTGCTGCACCGTCAGGAAAGCCACCGCCGGGGTGGGAATGGTGCCCAGAGGCATCACGTCGCCGCCGACGGAGCAGATACCGGCCATGAGAGCCGCCTCCAGCATGTCGGAGGAAATGCGGGTGTCCTTACCGATGGTAACCAGAGGGCGGCTGCCCTTCTTTTCCGTCAGGACAGCAGCTACCGCCTGCCCAACGTGAAATGCCAGCTCTGCCGTCAGAGTCTGCCCCGCAATGCCGCGGATGCCATCGGTGCCAAAGAGTTTTCCCATATTCCAATTCTCCTATTCGTTAGATTTCCAGCTGTTCCTGCCCCACGAAGTCCATGTGCAGGTGCTCGTATGCCTTACGGGTGACGCAGCGGCCCCGGGGGGTGCGGGTCAGAAAGCCCAGCTGCATCAGATACGGCTCGTACACGTCCTCCAGAGTCACGGATTCCTCGCCGATGGTGGCGGCCAGGGTGTCCAGTCCCACAGGGCCGCCGCCGTAGTTCTCAATGATGGCCCGGAGCATCCGGCGGTCCACCGGGTCCAGACCCAGATAGTCGATCTCCAGGGCCTGGAGGGCGTGGTCCGCCATGCTGCGGGTAATGGTGCCGTCGCCCTTCACCTGGGCAAAGTCCCGGACCCGCCGCAGCATCCGATTGGCGATGCGGGGCGTGCCCCGGGACCGGCGGGCGATCTCCATGGCGCCCTCCGGCTGGATGGGAACACCCAGGATACCGGCGCTGCGGGTGACGATCAGGGCCAGCTCCTCCGGCGTGTACAGCTCCAGCCGCAGGGTAACACCGAAGCGGTCCCGCAGGGGGGCGGACAGCTGTCCGGCCCGGGTGGTGGCCCCGATGAGGGTGAATTTCGGCAGGTCCAGCCGGATGGAGTTGGCCGACGGGCCCTTGCCGATGATGATGTCGATGGCGTAATCCTCCATGGCCGGGTATAGGATCTCCTCCACGGAGCGGTTCAGCCGGTGGATCTCGTCCACAAACAGAATGTCGTTTTCGCTGAGATTGGTCAGCAGCGCCGCCAGGTCCCCGGGCTTTTCAATGGCGGGGCCGGAGGTGATGCGGATGTTCACCCCCATCTCGGCGGCGATGATGCCTGCCAGCGTGGTCTTGCCCAGGCCCGGAGGGCCATGGAGCAGCACATGGTCCAGAGGCTCCGTCCGGCGGCGGGCCGCCTCGATGAAGATGGACAGGTTCTCCTTGGCCTTCTGCTGGCCGATGTACTCCCGCAGGGTGTGGGGCCGCAGGGACAGCTCGCCGCTGTCCTCCGGCAGGAAGCTCTTGGATACAAGAGGCTCCTCGTAGATGTCCGTTCCAAAGTCAATGCTCATGCATCCACCTCCTTACCGCACCATTTTTTTCAGAGCCTGACGGATGATCTCCTCCAGGGGCAGGGCGTCCATGTCGATGCCCTTCAGGGCCAGGCCGATCTCCTGAGAGCCGTAGCCCAGCACCGCCAACGCGGCGGCGGCCTCGCCGCCCTTGTCGCCGGGAAGGACCACGGGAATCGCGCCGCCGCTCTGGGCGGAGAAGCTGCTCTGATCCTTGGCCAGCTTGTCCTTCAGCTCCAGAATGATGCGCTGGGCGATCTTTTTTCCGATGCCCGGGGCGGCGGTCAGGGCCTTTTCGTCGCCGGTAACGATGGACAGGGCCAGATTCTGGGGCGACGTGGACGACAGCACCGCCAGCGCCGCCTTGGGGCCCACGCCGGAGACGCCGATGAGCATCTTGAAGCTATTGAGTTCCGCCTGGGAGGAAAAGCCATACAGTTCGAAAATTTCCTCCCGGACATGAAGATAGGTATACAGCTTGGCGCGCTCACCCTTTTTCAGCTGGGACAGGGTATAGTTGGTGGTGGCGCAGGCATAGCCCACGCCGCCGCAGTCGATGACGGCCAGATTGGGGCCGGTTTCGGCCACGGTGCCGTTTACATAGTAAAACATATCAGACGGTCTCCTTTACATCCGGGTCCTTCTGCCGCAGGAGGCTGGTGGCGCTGCGGGCGCGGCACATGGCGATGGCCAGCGCATCGGCGGCGTCGTCGGGCCGGGGAATGGACTTGAGCTTCAAAAGCCGCCGGGTCATGTCCATGACCTGGTGCTTGTCGGCCAGGCCATAGCCCACTACCGCCTGCTTGATCTGCATGGGGGTGTATTCATATACCGGCAGGTGCATCCGCTGGGCGGTATACAGGATAACGCCCCGGGCGTGGGCCACGGCGATGCCGGTGGTGATGTTCTTGCTGAAAAACAGCTCCTCGATGGACATTTCGTCGGGCCGGAACTGGTTGATGAGCGTCTCCATATCCTGGGCGATCTGCACCAGACGGGCAGCCAGCGGCTGGCCCGCCGGCGTGGTAATGGCCCCGTATTGGATCATCTGCTGCCGGCCCCCCTGGGTCTCGATGACGCCGAAGCCCACCGTGGCCACACCGGGGTCGATGCCTAATATGCGCATAGCCGCTCCTCCACCGTGTAATCGTCTTATTATAACAAATGTTCGTGTAAAAAGCAACACAGCACAGTAAAAAACTGCGCTGTGCTGATTCAGACGTCAGGCCAGAGGATGCGCCTTGTGATAGACATCTTGCAGACGCTGCTTGACAATCTGCGCATAGATCTGGGTGGAGGAGATGTCCGCATGGCCCAGCATTTCCTGAATGGAGCGCAGATCCGCCCCGTTTTCCAGCAAATGCACCGCAAAGGAATGGCGCAGGGTGTGGGGCGTGATGTCCTTGGTGATCTCCGCCTTCCCCTGGTAATATTTCACGATTTTCCAGAAGCCCTGGCGGGTCATGCGCTGGCCGTTCATGTTGACGAACAGTGCCGGCTCCTCCTGGCCTGCCAGCCGGGGACGCACAGTCTGGATATAGTCACGCAGAGCCTTCACCGCCCGGGGATACAGCGGGATGATCCGTTCTCGTTTTTCGCCGCCGCAGCGCAGAAACGCCGCCTGCAGATTTACATCCTCCCGATTCAGCGCAATCAGCTCCGACACCCGGATGCCGGTGGCGTACAGCAGCTCCAGCATGGCCCGGTCCCGGAACCCTTTTTCGTCCACGCACTTGGGCTGCTCCAGGAGCAGCTCCACTTCCCTGCCCGTCAGGATCTGAGGGCACTTCCGCTCCGCCTTTGCGGCGGCAATGCCCTTAGCAGGGTTGGCCTTCATGGCGTCGGAAACCACCAGGTAATTGTAGAACGATTTGATGGACGCTGCGCTTCGGATAACGGTGGCCGCCGATCGGCCCCGGTCCGTCAGGTAGGTCAGATAATCGGACACGGCGGCAGGCTTGACCCGGCGCAGGTCACTGCCCTCCGGCAGCCAGGCGCAAAACTGTGTGACGTCCCGGATATAGGAGCTGACCGTGTTGGCGGAGGCGTGCTTTTCCTGTTCCAGATAGATGCGGTATTGAGCGATATAGTCAGGCATGCGCGTTTCCTCCTCTCTCTTTTTACAGTACACGGGCGATGACCCATTGCAGCAGCCGGGGGGCCAGCGTCAGCTCCAGGGCCGTTCCCAGCAGCAGTATCAGGCAGCACAGCCCTGCCCGCCGCCAATAGGCGGCATCCGGCAGGCCGGTGCGCTGTCCGCTGCGGCGGTGCGCGGCGGCGGATAAACCCTGCACCGTCAGAAGCAGGGTGCAGGGCAGAACGAACAAGCAGCGGGGGCCAAAGGCCGCCAGGGCCAGATACACGCCGCCGCGGCCCAATGCCCGGGCGAAGCAGCCCACGGAAAACGACAGAAAAAAGCCCTGTACCACGGACAGAACCGGCAGCAGAACCAATCCCGCCGCCGTAAGGCCCAGAAGCAGCGCAGCCGCCGGATATCGGAAATAGGCCGCGCCCACGCTGAGCGCCGAGGCCGAAGGCCCTTGGCCATTCGCTGTGGCCTGGGCGTATTCATGCAGATAATCGCTGAGCTCCTGGCGATCCTGCTGGGGCACAGCCCGGCAGACGGCAAAGCCCAGTGCAGCACCCAGGCACAGCAGCAGGCACACCAGTACCAGCGCCGGAAGCCTCGGGGCCTGCGTCCTTACGGGAAACAGCTTCATTTGCGCACTCACCTCATCTGATTCTATGAGACAAGCAGGGCAAATAGAAGCCATTAGCTCAGCAAAAGGGACGCTCTCTAATATAGGCCAAAAACACCGCCGACGCAAGGCTTTTTTAGGCAGTGAAAGCAAGTTTGTGAGTTATGTTAAATTGTTATGTAAACAGGATTATGTAAACCGCCTGAGTGGGAGACGCCGAATAGCCCTGCGTGGGCGGAAAAGGGCAAGATATGGGATGCGGAGCATTCACCGTGTCCCATATCTTGCCCTCACAGATGATCACGATCTGTATAGTCCGGAGTCAAGTGTTTTTTCGCCGCCGGTGCATTTTCGTGATTTTCACCATGGCCTATTTCCGCCTCGCGGGCTTCCGGATCGGTGCGCGGGGGTCCCGGCGCTTTTTCCGGGGCCTCCCGCTGCCCAGCAGCCCCGCCGCCGCGGCGCCCGCAAACAGGGCGGCAGTCAGATACAGGCCGCCCTCCCGGAAGGACGGGTCTCCCAGAGCGATGCCTGCCAGCCATGCCAGCGGGTACGCAGCCAGAGCCGCTGCCAACGCCGCCGGCAGGGTCCCCTCTCCCCTGCCCCGGATGGCCAGACGCGCCCCTGCGAAGGATGCCAGCACCCAGCAGCCGCAGCTCCAGGCCAATGTCCCGGTTTCCGGCAGCACCCCCTTCACCACCAGCAGCGCCCCCAGAGCGCAGCCACCTGCCGCCGACAGCAAAATAGCGCCTGCTCCCAGCCAGGTCCGTTTTCCCAGGATAGCCCCCAGCACAGACATAAAAAGACCTCCCCTTGCCGCTTTTTCTAAGCGTATGCAGGGGAGGTCTGCTTATGACGGAGAAATTACTCCTGATTGTCTTTTTCCTCGGCCTCAGTTTCGGCGGGAGTCTCCTCCACGGGGGTCTCGGCAGGCTTCTCGGCCTTCTTGGACTTGCGGCTGCCGCGCTGAGCAGCAGCGGCCTGCTCGTCCAGGGTGCCCACAGAGCCGATGGCGGACTTCAGGAACTCGATGCGGACCCGGTCCTCGCTGGTCTCGATGACCACGGTGCGGTCGGTGATGGCCACGATGCGCCCATACACGCCGCCGATGGTGGTCAGCCAGTCGCCCTTCTGCAGAGAGCTGCGCATTTCCTCGGCCTGCTTTTTCCGCTTGCTCTCCGGACGGATGAGCATGAAGTAGAAAATGGCGACCATCAGGACGATCATCAGGATAGACATACCGCCGCCGGAGGGGTTGGCAGCGCCGGACGTGGCGGCATAGGCAAATTCAATCATGGGACAAAAACTCCTTCTTTACGAATATAGCGTTATTATACAATAACTCTCTCCCCTTTTGCAAGGGGGACAGGCGAGTTTTTTCGGAAATCTTGCTCAGAGAGAACCGTCAGATCCTTCCGCTGAGCTTTTCGCTGTACTCCCGGCGGAAGTCCGCGAAGCACCCGGCGTCCAGACTGTCGCGGATGCGCTGGGCCAGCTTGTTGTAAAAGTACAGATTATGCATCACCGCCAGGCGCATGGCCAGCATCTCCTCCGCCGCGAACAGGTGGCGGATGTAGGCCCGGCTGAACCGGCGGCACACCGGACAGTCGCATTCGGGATCGATGGGCCGGTCATCCAGCTTGTACTTGGCGTTCTTGATGTTCATGGCTCCCTGCCAGGTAAAGAGCTTCCCGTGCCGGGCATTCCGGGCAGGCATGACGCAGTCGAAAAAGTCCACGCCCCGGGCCACGCCCTCGATGATGTTGCTGGGAGTGCCCACGCCCATGAGATACCGGGGCTTGTGGGCGGGCATATAGGGCTCCACCGCCTCGATGATCTGATACATGACCTCCGTGGGCTCCCCTACCGCCAGTCCGCCGATGGCGAAGCCGTCGCAGTCGATTTTGGCGATCTGCTGCATGTGCCAGACCCGCAGGTCCTCATAGGTCGCTCCCTGGTTGATGCCGAACAGCATTTGCCGGGGGTTCACGGTATCGGGCAAAGCATTGAGCCGGTCGTGCTCCGCCTTGCACCGCTCCAGCCACCGGAGCGTGCGCTCACAGCTGGCCTTGGCATAATCGTACTCTGCCGGGTTCTCCACGCACTCGTCGAAGGCCATAGCGATATCCGAGCCCAGGTTGGACTGGATGCGCATACTCTCCTCCGGGCCCATGAAGATCCGGTGACCGTCCAGGTGACTGGCGAAGGTGACGCCCTCCTCCGTGATCTTCCGCAGGCTGGCCAGGGAAAACACCTGGAATCCGCCGGAATCCGTGAGAATGGGGCCGTCCCAGCGCATGAACCGGTGCAGGCCGCCCATCTGACGCACCACATCGTCGCCGGGACGCAGGTGCAGATGATAGGTGTTGGACAGCTCGATCTGACAGCCCAGGTCCCGCAAATCGAAGGCATCTACGCCGCCCTTGATGGCGGCCTGGGTGCCTACGTTCATAAACACCGGAGTCTGTACCACGCCGCCGTGGGCGCACTGGAACTCGCCACGCCGGGCGTGTCCCTCTTTTTTGATGACTTTGAACATAGATTCTCCTTATTGAATGAACATCGCATCGCCAAAGCTGAAGAAACGATACTTTTCCCGGACCGCCTCACGGTACGCCGCCAGGATATGCTCCCGGCCCGCCAGGGCGGACACCAGCATGATCAGGGTGGATTCCGGCAGGTGGAAATTGGTGATCAGCGCATCCATGACCTTGAATCGGTAGCCGGGATAGATGAAAATATCCGTCCACCCGGCGCTGGCCGTCATGGTCCCATCCTCGGCAGCCCAGCTCTCGATGGTGCGGCAGGAGGTGGTGCCCACGCAGATGACCCGCCCGCCGTTTTTCCTTGTCTCGTTGATCAGGTCCGCCGTTTCCTGGGGAATGATGCAGTATTCGCTGTGCATCTCGTGGCCCTCGATCTCGTCCTCCTTCACCGGCCGGAAGGTGCCAAGGCCCACATGCAGTGTAACGTAACCTATCTTTACACCCATTGCAGTCACACGGTCCAGCAGCTCCTGGGTGAAGTGCAGGCCCGCCGTGGGGGCCGCTGCGGAGCCGTTGACCCTGGAGTATACGGTCTGGTAGCGCTCCTGGTCCTGAAGCTCCTCCTTGATGTAGGGCGGCAGGGGCATTTTGCCCAGCTTCTCCAGCACCTCCAGGAAAATCCCCTCATAGTCGAACCGCACCAGGCGGTTGCCGCCGGGCAGCTCCTCCACCACCTCCGCCGTCAGCTCTCCATCGCCGAAGGACAGCTTGGCCCCGGTACGCATACGCTTGCCGGGACGCACCAAGCACTCCCAGGTCTTTTGGCCCCGGTCAATGAGCAGCAGTACCTCGCAGGCGCCGCCGCCGGGCAGCCGGTGCCCCAGCAGCCGGGCCGGGAGCACCCGGGAATTATTGAGAATCAGGCAGTCGCCGGGCCGAAGATACTCCGGCAGATCGTAAAAATGCCGGTGCTGCCATGCGCCTGTATTCTTATCCAGCACCAGCAGCCGGGAAGCGTCCCGACGCTGAATAGGCGTCTGTGCGATCAGCTCCGGCGGCAATTCGTAATTAAAATCACTTGTTTTCATATTGTTCGTCCTGTTTCCGGTAAATTGTGCCAACGGCACCGTCAAACAAACAGTATAGTATATTTTCCTCGTTCCGGCAACCGTTTTTCGGAAAAAAGGAGAGAAAAACCGGATGTGGGGTACAGCACATCCCGGGCAGCACCGGAAAAATGCGGCCAAGGTCCGTTTGAAGTGCTTGACAACGGCGCGATCTGTGGTAAAATACAAGCGATAAAGGCAATGATGAGAAGAATCTGCCGCAAAATGCGCCGCAAGCGAGACGGGGATGGTGTGAGCCCGCCGGACGCCTGGCAGAGGGCCGTCTCTGAGCCGGCGGCGACGAGCCGCACGCCCCATCCCCGTTACCGGATGACTGAGATGACGGCTCCGGCCGTTAATTAGGGTGGTACCGTGAAGCATCGCTTCGCCCCTATGTGGGGCGGGGCGTTTTTGTGTTTTAGGAGGCGTATATGGAGCGACGTGTGATCTCTATGGACCGTGACCCCCGCCGGGAGCAGTTTCAGCTGTTCAGCGGCTACACCTTCCCCTACGCCGGGGTAACGGTGCAGCTGGATGTGACGGCTCTGGAGCTGCGGCTGCGGGCGGAGCACAAGCCCATCTTCCTGACCATGCTGTATGTCATTCACCGGGCGGTGAACCGGGTGCCGGAGCTGCGGCGGCGCATTGAGGACGGCCAGGTGGTGGAGTACGACGAATGCCCGGTGTCCTTCACCGAGCTGAAGCCAGACGGCAGCTATGCATACTGCCGTATGGAGACGGCCCGTATCCCCTACGAAGACTATATCGCCATGGGCCGCCAGCAGCAGGCGGCGGCCCGGCAGGGCGGCACCATCGAAACGGACCGGCAGGCAGAAAGCCCCTGCATCTTTGCTTCGTGCCTGCCGTGGCTGAACTATACGGCTCTGACCCACCCGGCCTGCACTCCGGCGGACAGCAACGTCCGGGTCAGCTGGGGGCAGCTGTTCATGCGCTGTGGCATGACCCAGCTGTCTGTATCCATCCAGGTCCACCACGCCCTGGCGGATGGGTGGCACATTGCCCGGTTTTACCGGGCCCTGGAGGAGGAGATCGCCGCCCTGTGCCCCACAGAAGAAAATCAGTAAAATACATTTGAAATAAAGGAGTAATGAACCATGTCCCATCCCTATCACGGCCTGAATGAACTGCGGGAGATGTTCCTGAGGTTCTTTGAAACCAAGGGCCATCTGCGGCTGCCCAGCTTTTCCCTGGTGCCCCAGAACGACAAATCCATCCTGCTCATCAATGCCGGCATGACCCCCATGAAGCCCTGGTTCAAGGGCGAGGAGGAGCCCCCCTGCCACCGGGTATGCACCTGCCAGAAGTGCATCCGCACCGGCGACATCGACAACGTGGGCAAGACCGCCCGCCACGGCACCTATTTTGAGATGCTGGGCAACTTCTCCTTCGGCGACTACTTCAAGCACGAGGCCATCGCATGGAGCTGGGAGTTCCTGACCAGCCCGGAGTGGGTGGGTCTGGAGGCCGACCGGCTGTATCCCTCCGTCTATCTGGAGGACGACGAGGCGTGGAACATCTGGCACGACGAGATCGGCATCCCCGCCGAGAAGATCTTCCGCTTCGGCAAGGAGGATAACTTCTGGGAGCACGGCTCCGGCCCCTGCGGCCCCTGCTCTGAGATCTACTACGACCGCGGCCCGGAGTACGGCTGCGGCAAGCCCGGCTGCACCGTGGGCTGCGAGTGCGACCGCTATATCGAGATCTGGAACAACGTGTTCAGCCAGTTCGACAACGACGGCCACAACAACTACACCGAGCTGAAGCAGAAGAACATCGACACCGGTATGGGTCTGGAGCGTCTGGCCTGCGTGTGCCAGAACGTGGACAGCCTGTTCGATGTGGATACCGTTATGAACATCACCCACAGGGTCAGCGAGCTGACCGGCGCCCACTATGGCGAGACGGAGAAGCGGGACGTGAGCCTGCGCGTCATCACTGACCACATCCGCTCCGCCACGTTCATGATCTGCGACGGCATCCTGCCCAGCAACGAGGGCCGCGGCTATGTGCTGCGCCGTCTGCTGCGCCGCGCCGCCCGCCACGGCAAGCTGCTGGGCGTCAACGAGCCGTTCCTGTATCAGGTGGTAGACACCGTGGTGCATGAGAACGAGTGCCAGTACCCCGACCTGCGGGAGAAGCAGAGCTATATCACCAAGGTCATCCGCACCGAGGAGGAGAATTTCGCCCGCACCATCGACGGCGGTATGCGCATCTACGGCGAGATGCTGGCGGCCCACAAGGAGAAGGGCGAGACGGTGTTCTCCGGCAGCGATGCCTTCAAGCTGTACGATACCTTCGGCTTCCCCATCGACCTGACGGCGGAGATGGCGGCCGAGGAGGGCATGACCGTGGACGAGACGGCCTTCCAGACCCTGATGACCGAGCAGAAGGAGCGCGCCCGCGAGGCCCGCAAGGCGCTGGGCGATCTGGGCTGGGCCGGCGTGGAGTTCGGCAAGGATATGCCCGCCACCGTGTTTGCCGGCTACGAGTACGACAAGCTGGACGACGCCAATGTGCTGGCCATCGTGACCGATGGGCAGCTGGTGGAGGAGATCGTCAGCGGCATGGACGCCATCGTGGTGCTGGATCAGACCCCGTTCTACGCCGAGATGGGCGGTCAGGTGGCCGACCACGGCGTCATCACCGCCGACGGCGTGGAGTTCGTGGTGACCGATGTCCAGAAGAACAAGGGCGGCAAGTATATGCACTACGGCAAGCTGCTGCGGGGCGCCCTCCATGTGGGCGACAGCGTTTCCCCCGCCATCGATACGGAGCGCCGCAGCGCCGTTCGCCGCGCCCATACCGCCACCCACCTGCTGGATGCCGCGCTGAAGAAGGTGCTGGGCGACCACGTCCATCAGGCAGGCTCTCTGGTGGAGCCGGATCGTCTGCGCTTCGACTTTACCCACTTTGAGGCCATCACCCCCGAGCAGCTCCTGCAGGTGGAGGATCTGGTGAACGACGCGGTGCTGGACGGCCTGTCCGTCATCACCGAGGAGCTGCCGCTGGCAGAGGCCAAGGCCCGTGGCGCCGTGGCCACCTTCGGCGAGAAGTACGGCGAGACGGTGCGCGTGGTGACCATGGGCGAGTTCTCCATGGAGCTGTGCGGCGGTACCCATCTGGACAACACCGCCAAGGCCGGTATGTTCCGCATCAAGTCCGAGAGCAGCGTGGCCTCCGGCGTCCGCCGCATCGAGGCCACCACCGGCAAGGTGTCTCTGGAGGAGACCCGTCACGGCCGCACCACGCTGCTGAAGGCCGCTCAGTTCTTCAAGACCGCTCCCAGCAGCATTCTGGAGCGCATGGAGCAGCAGGCCAACGAGATGAAGGAGCTGCGCCAGGCCGTGGAGAAGTTCAAGGCCGAGGCGTCTCTGGGCGAGGCCAAGCAGGTCATGGCGTCCGCCAAGGCCGTGGGCGGCCTGCACATCATCACCAGCACCCGTCAGGGTCTGGACGCCAACGCCCTGCGTACCATGGGCGACTTCCTGCGGGACAAGGACCCCGTCGTGGTGGCGGTGCTGGCCAGCATCGTCGGCGAGAAGGTCAGCTTCCTGGCGGTCTGCGGCAAGGAGGCCGTGGCAAAGGGCATCAAGGCCGGCGAGCTGGTGAAGTCCGTATCCGCTGTGTGCGGCGGTAAGGGCGGCGGCAAGCCCGACAGCGCCATGGGCGGCGGCACCGATCTGCTGAAGGTGGACGATGCGCTGGCCACGGTGGACGATTTTGTGTCCTCCAAGCTGGGCTGAGAAAACAAAAGCACTGCCGTCCCGCTCCGACGGGGCGGGACGGCGTGAAAAAACCATCGAAAGGAGACAGACCATGAAGAACGATTGCCTGTTCTGCGCCATTATCGACGGCGAGATCCCCAGCAACAAGGTCTACGAGGACGAGCAGTGCTACGCCTTCTACGACATCGACCCCCAGGCGCCCACCCATTTTCTGGTGGTACCCAAGGAGCATATCTGCTGCGCCAACGCCATTACGGCGGACAACAGCGCCGTGGTGGCTCACTGCTTTGAGGTCATCGTGAAGATCTGCAAGGAACTGGGCGTGGAGAGCTACCGCATCGTCAACAACTGCGGCGATCAGGCGGGGCAGACCGTCAAGCACCTGCACTTCCATGTGCTGGCCGGCCGCGACATGACGTGGCCTCCGGGCTGAGATAACCAGAAAAGGGACGGCTTCAGCCGTCCCTTTTTGCTTGTCTCTCCGGGGAAACTATGCTACAATACCGGTATTCCGACCCACTGGATTTATAGCAGGAGGTACATATGGAGAAGAACGGAACGGTCATGGACTATCTGCGCTGGCGGGGCGATCTGCCCTTCTGCCGGGACGGCTTCAACGAGGTGGACAATCTGGTGCTGTGCATCATTTCCTATATCAATTTCCACAGGTTTGACGATCTGAAGACCACCGACCCCGCCAAGGCCGTGGCGCTGCCGGAGGTAGCCGCCCGCCTGACGGAGGAGGACGAGCAGCGCGGCCTGTCGGAGCTGGCGTATATCCCGCTGATACGTCTGGCGGCGGAGACGGAGCGCTTCCGCGATGTGCGGATGTTTGGCTTCACCCACGAGTGGGACGAGGAGAAGGAGATGCAGTTCGACGCCGTATCCTACCTGCTGCCGGACGATACGCTGTTCGTGGCTTTCATGGGTACTGACACCTCGCTGGTGGGGTGGAAGGAGGACTTCAACATGAGCTTCCTCTCCGCTGTGCCGGCGCAGGAGCGCGCCGCCGCCTACACCGTGGAGATGGCCGCCGCCTGCCGGAGATGCAAGCTGCGGATCGGCGGTCACAGCAAGGGCGGCAATCTGGCGGCGTGGGCCGCCATCCATATCCCGGAAAACCTGCAAAAGAGACGGCTGCTGGCCGCCTACAACAACGATGGCCCCGGCTTCTCCCACGATATGGTGGACTCCGAGGCGTACCGCCGGGTGGCGGATAAGCTCCACACCTATGTGCCGGAATCCTCCATCGTGGGCGTCCTGCTGGAGCACGCGGAGGATTACGCCGTTATCGACAGCAGCAACCGCTCCATCATGCAGCATGAGCCGCTGTCATGGAACGTGCTGGGAGCGCGGTTCATCCACTTGGGAGAGCGTTCCCAGATGGGTAAGCTCAGCGATGACGTGCTGCGCCAGTGGATCGGTTCCATGACCCCGCAGGAGCGGGAGCAGTTCTCCGACGCCCTGTTCGATGTGCTGAGCCTGTCCGGTAAGGCCCGGACGCTGGACGACCTGCGCGCCGGCGGACTGGCGGGCGGCGCGGCGCTGCTGAAGCAGTACAACGGCGCGGATGAGGAGGACAAGAAGATCATCTCCGAGATATTCCGCCGTCTGGCGGTGGACGTGAAGGCAGAGCTGAAGAAGGCTGCCGGACAGAGCCTGAAGACAGCGGAAAAGAGTCTGGCCGACATGAAGCACGCCATCACCGGCTTCGCAAAGGGCGACAAGACCGATAAATGACCGGCAGCGCCCCTCCGTACAGACGGAGGGGCGCTGTGATTTTCCATGGTTGACGGTTACGGCGGCGCGTTGTATAATAAGCTGATTTACTATCTAAAACACGGGGGTATGGCCTTTATGTGGATCGCAAAGGATTGGCAGGATTACGAGCTGCTGGACTGCGGCGGCGGTGAAAAGCTGGAGCGCTGGGATAAGCAGATATTGGTGCGCCCCGACCCGCAGGCCATCTGGGAGACGGATCACCGCGACCGGCGGTGGAAGACCGCCAACGCCCGGTACTCCCGCTCCTCCACCGGCGGCGGACACTGGGACAAGAGCAAGCTGCCGGAGAGCTGGCCCATCCACTATAAGGAGCTGACGTTTCAGGTCAAGCCCATGAACTTCAAGCACACCGGACTGTTTCCGGAGCAGGCCGCCAACTGGGATTTCGCCATGGAGCAGATCCGCACGGCGGGGCGTCCCATCCGGGTGCTGAACCTGTTCGCCTATACCGGCGGCGCCACGGTGGCGTGCGCCAAGGCAGGCGCCAGCGTCTGCCATGTGGACGCGGCCAAGGGCATGGTGGCTTGGGCCAAGGACAACGCACGGCTCAGCGGCCTTGCCGATGCACCCATCCGCTGGATCGTGGATGACTGCGCCAAATTCGTGGAGCGCGAGATCCGCCGGGGCAAGACGTATGACGCCATCATCATGGACCCGCCCAGCTACGGCCGCGGCCCCTCCGGGGAGGTCTGGAAGCTGGAGGAGAACCTGTACCCCTTCGTCCGGCTGTGCGCGCAGGTGCTGTCGGACAACCCCCTGTTCGTTATCCTCAACAGCTATACGACGGGGCTTGCCCCCTCGGTGCTGGGATATATCCTGCAAATGCTGGTAGGGCGCAGATTCGGCGGCCATGTGACGTGGGACGAGCTGGGGCTGCCCTGCACCGATTCCGGCATGGCGCTGCCCTGCGGCGCCACGGGGCGCTGGTGCGCTGACTGACCAAGAACGGAGATATAACGCAATGTCGACCATGATCGAAACAAAAGACCTGACCTTCACCTACCCCGCGCCGGAGGGGGAGACGAATCCCCCCGCCCTCAACGGCGTATCCGTAACGGTGGAGAAGGGCAGCTTCGTGGTGGTGCTGGGCCACAACGGTTCCGGCAAATCCACCCTTGCCAAGCATATGAACGCGGTGCTGCTGCCCGGCGGCGGCGCCGTGTATGTAGAGGGGATGGACACCCGTGACGAGTCGCTGCTGCTGGAGATCCGGCGGCGCACCGGCATGGTGTTCCAGAACCCGGATAACCAGATCGTCGCCAACGTGGTGGAGGAGGACGTGGCCTTCGGACCGGAGAATCTGGGCGTCCCCACGGCGGAGATACGCCGCCGGGTGGATGACGCGCTGGCCGCCGTAGGTATGGAGAAATTCGCCTGCCATGCGCCCCACCTGCTGTCCGGCGGACAGAAGCAGCGCGTGGCCATCGCCGGCGTCATCGCCATGGAGCCGGAGTGCATCGTGCTGGATGAGGCCACCGCCATGCTGGATCCCGCCGGTCGGCGGGAGGTGCTGGACACCGTCCACCGCCTGAACCGGGAGATGGGCATCACCGTGGTGCTTATCACCCACCATATGTCGGAGGCGGAGGACGCCGACCGCGTCATCGTCATGAACGACGGCGTCGTGGTCATGGACGGTACGCCCCGGCAGGTCTTTGCGCGGGTGGAGGAGCTGCACGGCTTCGGCCTTGCCGCGCCGGACACGGTGGAGCTTTTATACGAACTGGGGCAGGCGGGTCTGCCCGTAACGCTGGACAGCCTGACGGTGGACCAGTGTGCCGATACCATTTGCCGCGCATTGGGCGGGGCGGAAGGGAAGTAACCTTGGAACCGATCTTACAGATAGAGCATTTGACTCACACCTATTCGGCGGGTACGCCGTTTCAGCGCAGCGCCGTGGAGGATATGAACCTGTCCGTGATGGACGGTGAATTCCTCGGCATCATCGGCCACACCGGCTCCGGCAAGTCCACACTGATCCAGCATCTCAACGGACTGCTCAAGCCCACGTCGGGCCGCATCCTGTTACAGGGCAAGGATATCTGGGCGGAGCCCAAGAAGATCCGGGACGTGCGGTTTCAGGTGGGACTGGTGTTCCAGTACCCGGAATACCAGCTGTTTGAGGAGACGGTGTATAAGGACATCGCCTTCGGCCCGAAGAACATGGGACTGGACGAGGAGGATATCGACCGCCGCGTCCGTTCCGCCGCCGCCTTCGTGGGGCTGACGGAGGCCATGCTGGATAAGTCCCCCTTTGAACTGTCCGGCGGCCAGAAGCGCCGCGTGGCCATTGCCGGCGTTATCGCCATGGAGCCGAGGGTGCTGGTGCTGGACGAGCCTACGGCGGGTCTTGACCCTCGCGGCCGGGACGATATTCTGGCACGCATACAGGACTATCACCGGGCGAAGCACGCCTCCGTGGTGCTGGTGAGCCACAGCATGGAGGAGATCGCCCGCAACGTGGACCGCATCGTGGTGCTGTCCGACAGTCATGTACTCATGGAGGGCGCGCCCCGTCAGGTGTTCGCCCGCGCCCATGAGCTGGAGCAGGTGGGACTGGATATCCCCCAGGTGACGAAGGTGGCGCTGGCTCTGCGGCAGCGGGGGCTGCCGGTGGACACGGCGGTCTACACCGTGGAGGCGCTGCGCCAGGCGCTGCTCCGGCTGAAAGGGGGCGCTGACGTATGCTGAAGGATATCACGCTGGGGCAGTATTTCCCCGGCGACACCCTCATCCACAAGCTGGATCCCCGGACGAAGCTGCTGTGCGTCATTTTGTACATCGTGGCGCTGTTCAATGCAAAAGGCCCACTGACCTACGGCATCATGATCGCCGTGCTGGCGGTGTGCATCCTCATCTCCCATGTGGAGTGGAAGGCGCTGACAAGGGGCTTGAAGCCAGTCTATTTCATCGTGGCCTTCACCGCCATCATGAATATGTTCTTTACCAACGGTACGCCGGTGGCGGACGTGTGGCTGGTGCGCCACATCACGTGGGAGGGCATCATCGCCGCCGTGCAGATGGTGCTGCGCATCGTCATGCTCATCATGGGTACGTTCCTCATGACCTACACCACCAGCCCCATCGCCCTGACCGACGGACTGGAGCATCTGCTCTCCCCCCTGAAAAAGCTGCGGTTCCCGGTGCATGAGCTGGCCATGATGATGTCCATCGCCCTGCGCTTTATCCCCACGCTCATCGAGGAGACGGACAAGATCATGTCCGCCCAGAAGGCCCGCGGCGCGGATTTCGAGTCGGGCAATATCTTCCAGCGCGCCAAGGCGCTGGTACCCATTCTGGTGCCGCTGTTCATCAGCGCGTTCCGCCGCGCCGACGAGCTGGCCACCGCTATGGAGTGCCGCTGTTACCACGGCGGCGAGGGACGCACCGCCCTGCGCGTTCTGCGCTTCCGGCGGGCGGACTGGCTGTCGCTTGCGCTGTTCGTGGTGCTGACCGCCGGCGTCATCACCCTGAAAAAATTCGGATTCTGATAGGAAAGGAGGCGGCGCATTGCGGAATATCGCCCTGATCTTAATGTACAACGGCGCCGCCTACCACGGCTGGCAGGTGCAGAAGACGGAGACCTCCGTGGCGCAGACGCTGGAGCGCGGGCTGAGCATGGTCTGCGGCGAGCCCATCAAGGTCACCGGCTGCGGCCGCACCGACGCCGGCGTCCACGCCGAGCACTATGTGGCCAATTTCCGGACAAGCTCCCGCATCCCGGTGGACAGGCTGCCCTTTGCCGCCAATACCCACATTCCGGAGGATATCGTGGTCAAGGCGGCGTATGAGGTGGCGGAGGATTTCAACGCCATCGGCTCCTGCATCAAGAAGGAGTACACCTACCGCATCTATAACTCCCGCATCAAAAATCCCTTCTATGTGGACAGGGCCTATTTCTACCCCAAGCGGCTGGACGAGGCGGTGATGGACCGCGCCGCCCGGATGTTTGAGGGTACCCACGACTTTGCCGCCGTGCGGAGCGTAGGCACCAATGTCCGCAGCACGGTGCGGACCATCTACTACTGCCGCGTCACCCGCAACGGGGAGCTGCTGGAGTTGAAGGTCTGCGCCAACGGTTTTCTGTATAATATGGTACGTGCCATTACGGGCACGGTGCTCTACGCGGCGGAGGGGAAGCTGGCGCCGGAGGATATCCCGGTGATCCTGGATTCCGGCAACCGCACGCTGGCAGGCCCCACGGCGCCTCCCGGCGGCCTGTATCTCACCCGCGTATGGTACGAGGACGAACGACTCAATGGATAAGATGGCATTCGACCGCGGCAACCCGCAGGAGGAGCCGCCCCGCCGTGTGGCGAAGAAAAGTAAAAAGCCTTTTCTCTGGCTGACACTGGTGGCGCTGCTGGCGATGATCGCCGTGGTGCTGTCCATCCTGTATGACCGGGGCGAATTCGACGGTCTGCGCCGCCGGGTGCTGTACGCCAAGGCGCAGAAGGACGAAAACGGCTGCGCCCAGCTGTACCGCTACGCCAGCGACCAGTCCGGCAGCTTCGCCTCGCTGGAGGGCAGCCTTGCCACCGTCTCCATGCATCAGATCTCGGTGCTGGACGAGGCGGGCAAGAGCGTCTACGAGCAGGCGGTGAAGTTCCAGACGCCTACGCTGGTTCGCAGCGCAGACCGGGCTGCCGCCTATGACGTGGGCGGCAAGACGATCTACGTCCTGTCTGCCAAGGGACTGGTCTGTCAGGTGGATACCACCGGCGAGATCCTGTCTGTCGCTCTGAACGACGGTGGCTATCTCACCGTGACCAGCAACGAAAGCGGCTGCAAGGCAGCCGTCCGGGTCTATGACGCCTCCGGCCAGCCGGTGTTTGCCTACCGCTCGGCGGATCGCTTCATCATGACCGCCGCCCTATCCGCCGACAGCCGTACGCTGGCTGCCGTCACCATGGGACAGAGCAGCGGCGTCTTTACCAGCTATGTGGTGTTCTACCGCATCAACAGCGAGGCGGCGCTGACCACCAGCGCACTGACGGGCAGCCTGATCTACGACCTGTTTCCCATGGGGGATCGGTTCTGCGCGGTGATGGAGGAGCAGCTCTGCTTTTTGGATCATGACGGCGAGGTCTGTGCCGCGTACAGCTACGGCGGCGATTACCTGCGCCGCGTGGACTGTGGCGGCGACGGCTATGCCGCGCTGCTGCTGGGCCGCTACCGCAACGGCACGCAGCACCGTATCGTTACGGTGGACAGCGACGGCAGCGCTCTGGCCGCATTGGATGTGGACGGCGAGGTGTTGAGCATCTCCGCGGCGGGGCGCTATGTGGCCGTCCTGTTCAGCGACCATATGACCATCTACGATAAGACACTGACGGAGTGCGCCCGTCTGGACGCCGTCAGCGAGGCGCGTCAGGTGCTGATGCGTGCCGACGGTTCCGCTGTGCTGGCGGGCTCTACCGCCGCCAGCCTGTATCTGCCGTAAGCGGCGAAGGAGGGGGACTATGGCTATTTTTGTGGATATCTTCATGGCGGCGATCCTGCTGCTGGCACTGGTGCTGGGCCTCCGTCAGGGCTTCGTCCAGAGCCTTGCCCGCGTGGCCATCGTGATCGTGGCGCTGCTGGGCGCGGCGTGGCTGGCCCAGCAGCTGGCGGAGCCTGCCGCCAAATGGCTGGAGCCGGTGCTGACCGAGAAGATCCAGCAGAAGCTCAGCGGGCAGGCTGTCGCCGTGGACGACCCCAGTCTGGCTGCCGCCGGACTTTTGGAGACCTTCGGCTTTTCCGGCGATGTGCTGGATGAGCTGGTGCAGAGCGTCACCGATAAGGCGCAGGAGATGGGACAGACGCTGCTCAACGCCGTGGTATCCACGGTGCTGCACTCGGTGGCCTACGCCGTGGTGTATCTGCTGTCGTTTTTGCTGCTGCTGCTTGTGCTGCGGCTGCTGCTGGCGCCGCTGCACCTGTTCACGAAGCTGCCGGTGGTGCATGGCGTCAACGCCATACTGGGCGGCGCGCTGGGACTGGTGAAGGGGGCGCTGCTGCTTTTCTTCGCCGTCTGGCTGCTGCGCCGGTTCCAGATCCTCGTTACGCCGGAGCTGATCGGCCAGACCTACATCCTCCGCTTCTTCGCGGAGCATAGCCCCATGGAGCTTATTACATCCCTGTGAAACCCAGGCCGCCGGCGGGTTTGACCGCGCCGGACAACGGCCATACTGATATCACCCCAACGGATAATGGAGGAATACCATGCAGCCTACACTTTGTTCCCGATGCAAAAAGAATGTGGCCGTTGTGTTCATCTCCCGCATGAACGAGAAGAACGAGATGGTCAACGAGGGCCTGTGCCTGAAATGCGCCGCCCAGCTGGGTCTGCCCCAGGTGGAGGACATGATGAAGCGCATGGGCATCACGCCGGAGGATCTGGAGAACATCAACAACGAGATGATGCAGGCCTTCGGCGGCGCGGAGGAGATGAACGACCTGCCGGACGGCGAGGACGAGGACGATGAGGAGAGCGGCAAGACCGCCACGTTCCCGTTTTTGAACCGCCTGTTCAACAACGGCAATCCCCCGGCGGAGCAGCCCCGTGAGAACGGCAATGCCGGAGCGCAGCCCACTGGCCGCAAAAAGGAGCAGAAGCGCAAGTTTCTGGACAATTACTGCATCAATCTGAGCCAGCGCGCCCGCGACGGCAAGCTGGACGCCGTCATTGGGCGGGAGCAGGAGATCGAGCGCGTGGTGCAGATCCTGAACCGCCGCCAGAAGAACAATCCCTGCCTCATCGGCGAGCCAGGCGTAGGCAAGACCGCCATCGCCGAGGGACTGGCCCAGCGCATCGTCTCCGGTGACGTACCCTTCAAGCTGCGGCAGAAGGAGGTCTATCTTCTCGACCTCACCGCGCTGGTGGCGGGTACCCAGTTCCGCGGTCAGTTTGAAAGCCGCATGAAGGGGCTGATCGAGGAGATCCGCAAGGCGGGCAACATCATCCTCGTCATCGACGAGGTACACAACATCGTGGGCGCCGGCGATGCCGAGGGCAGCATGAACGCCGCCAATATCCTCAAGCCCGCTCTGAGCCGTGGCGAGATCCAGGTCATCGGCGCTACCACCTTCAACGAGTACCGCAAGCACATCGAAAAGGACACCGCGCTGGAGCGCCGGTTCCAGCCTGTTACCGTCAACGAGCCGAATATCGAGGATACGCTGAAGATTTTGCAGGGTATCGCCCATTACTATGAGCAGTTCCATGGCGTCTCCATCCCTCAGGGAGTGCTGCGTCAGGCGGTGCTGCTGTCCGAGCGGTACATCACCGACCGCTACCTGCCGGATAAGGCCATCGACCTCATCGACGAGGCCTGCTCCGACAAGAACCTCCACGACCCCGACATCAACCGCCGCATGGAGCTGGAGCGTGAGCTGGAGAATCTCACCTTTGAGCGGGAAAATCTCATGTCCGCCCAGCCTGCCGAGGGGCAGGAGTTCACGCAGGAGGAGCTGGATCACCGCTATGCGCGTATCGCGGAGCTGCGCAGTCAGGAGTTGCGTGTCACCGATGAGCTGAATACCATCCGCGCCAAGGGTACGCCGCAGCTGACCATGGAGAACATCGCCCGCGTCATCGAGATGTGGACGAAGATCCCGGCCAGCAAGATCAAGGAGCAGGAGTTCAAGCGTCTGGCGGAGCTGGACCAGCGCCTGCGCGCCCATGTGGTGGGGCAGGACGAGGCCATTGCTGCCGTGTCCGCTGCCATCCGCCGCAACCGGGTGGGCATCTCGCCCAAGCACAAGCCGGTGAGCTTTATTTTCGTCGGCCCCACCGGTGTGGGTAAGACGGAGCTGGTCAAGCAGCTGGCGGACGACCTGTTCAACGCGCCGGAGTCTCTGATCCGGCTGGATATGTCCGAATTTATGGAGAAGCACTCCGTCTCCCGCATCGTCGGCTCGCCGCCGGGCTATGTGGGGTACGACGAGGCGGGGCAGCTGACGGAGAAGATCCGCCGCAAGCCCTATTCTGTGGTGCTGTTCGACGAGATCGAGAAGGCGCACCCCGACGTGCTCAATGTGCTGCTGCAAATTCTGGACGACGGCCAGATCACCGATGCCCATGGCCGCAAGGTGAACTTTGAAAACACCGTTATCGTCATGACCAGCAATGCCGGCTCTGACAATAAGTCCGCCGGTGCGGTGGGCTTTGGCGGCAGTGCCGACCAGCAGGGGAAGGAGCGCACCATGAAGGCGCTGCAGGACTTCCTGCGCCCGGAGTTTCTCAACCGTGTGGACGAGATCATCTGCTTCAACCACCTGACGAAGGAGAACTTCACCGGCATCGCCCGCATCATGCTGGAGGAGCTGCGCACATCCCTCAGCGACAAGGGATACACCTTCCGCTACGACGACGCGCTGGTGGACTATCTGGTGGAGAAGTCCTACTCCATGACCTACGGTGCCCGCAATCTGCGCCGCCAGATCCAGAAGGAGCTGGAGGACCCCATGGCCGCCCGCATCATCGACAGCTTTGAAAACCCCGTCACCCAGATCAGCGCCACCGCTGCCGACGGCGCGGTGCAGCTGTACACACTGTGAGGTGCGCTATGTTGTTTCGCAAGGATATCGACCCGCGCTGTGCCTACTGCGCCCGGGGCAGCCGCATCAACGACGAGCAGGTGGCGTGCGTCAAACGGGGCGTGGTGCCTGCCTCCGACCGCTGCGGCGCGTTCAAGTACGATCCGCTGAAGCGTGTGCCGCCCCGTCCGGCCAAGCTGGACGCCAGCCGTCTCAGCGAGGACGATTTCAAGCTGTAAGACCCATATATTACAATAGATTCAGGAGAGCAGGGAGGGACTGTCATGCAGCCGAAGAAGGTATGGGCCGTGTATTTCAGCGGCACCGGCACAACGGAAAAGACGGTCCGGCGCATTGCGTCGGGCCTGTCCACGGCGCTTTCCGCGCCGATGGAGGTATTTGACTTCACACCGCCTGCGGCGCGGCAGGCTGACCTGTCCTTCGGCCCGGAGGATCTGGTGGTGCTGGGCGTGCCAACCTACGCAGGGCGCGTACCCAACGTGCTGCTGCCCTACCTTACCGGAAAAGTCCACGGCGCCGCCACACCGGCGGTGCCTGTGGTGCTGTTCGGCAACCGGAATTTTGACGACTCCCTGATGGAGCTGCGGAATATCATGACCGCCAACGGCTTTATGCCGGTGGCGGCGGCCGCCTTCGTGGGCGAACACAGCTTCTCCCGCACACTGGGCGCCGGGCGTCCCAACGCAGCGGATCTGACGCAGATGGACGATTTTGCCCGTGGTGCGGCGCAGAAGCTTCAGGAGCTTGCCGCGCTGCCCACCGTTCCGGTATCCGTGGCGGGGGAGGAGCCGATCCGACCCTACTATACCCCTCGTGACCGTCACGGTGCGCCCATCAATATCCTGAAGGTCAAGCCCAAGACGGATATGGCGCTGTGCGGCGGCTGCGGCCTGTGCGCGGCGCGCTGTCCCATGGGCAGCATCGATCCTGCCGACGTGTCGCAGGTCAAGGGGATCTGCATCAAGTGCTGCGCCTGCGTGAAGGGGTGTCCCTCCGGGGCGAAGTACTTCGACGATCCCGGTTATCTCTACCACCAGCACGAGCTGGAGGAGATCTACGCCAGACCGGCAGAAAACGCTCTATTTATATAGGTATATCCTTCGCGTTCCGCGGCGTCTGTGATAAGCTGCACTTATTGCAGACGCTGTATTATCTAAGGTAAGGGAAAAGGTAAAAAAGGGGTTGCAATTGTAGGAAGGCTGTGGTATTCTAACCAAGCTGTCCGCGAGGACAACAGCAGAGAGCCGGCAGGCGGCCAACGAAAATTGTCAAAAATAAGTAAAATTAGTAGTTGACAAGATGCCAGATATCTGCTATGATGATGACTGTTCCGCGTGGGACGTGTACCTTGTAAATTAAACAACGAACGAAACGAAAAGCACCAGACGGGAGCGCGAGAGAGCCTGTGAAAACGGGCTAAGGAGCGCAACTGAAAAGACTTGGTGGAGCCGGGTTAAGTCAATTACCGGCGAAGCTAAGTATAAAAAGTTTTAAGCTATGACAAATAGCTCTGTAAAGATTAGCTCGGTGGAAACGCCGTGTTGATACAATTTATAGAGAGTTTGATCCTGGCTCAGGACGAACGCTGGCGGCGTGCTTAACAC
>ERZ506979.182-NODE-182-length-51225-cov-5.482627_pt1 | contig 51225 bp, 43 predicted proteins | sample MGYA00512887_ERZ506979 | MGnify/ENA metagenome assembly ERZ506979 | reverse complement strand
TTGTAACATCCTCAAGCGGTATACCAAGCACCTGTGATGCGGTAACTGCGTGCATATCCTCATTATTTCTAAACGCATTTATCATTGTTTCATCATTTGCGATATGCGCAAGCACTCTAAGCTCAATCTGTGAATAGTCTGCATCCACAAGTACATAACCCTCTTTCGCAACAAACATTTTCCTGATTTCTCTGCCAAGCTCCGTACGAGTCGGAATGTTCTGCAAATTCGGCTCCTGACTTGAAATACGTCCCGTTGCGGTAACATTCTGGTTCAGGGTTGTGCGGATTCGTCCGTCCGAACCGATTTTTTGGAGCATTGCATCAATGAACGTTGATTTGAGTTTTGTCAGGAATCTGTACTCAAGCACCTTGCCCACGATAGGATGCATGGTCTTCAGCCCTTCAAGCACCTCACTGTCGGTCGAATATCCCGTTTTTGTTTTCTTTCGCGGCGGAAGGCTGAGTTTTTCAAACAATACCACGGAAAGCTGTTTCGGCGAAAGGATGTTGAAACTTTCCCCCGCAAGCGCGTGAATTTCTTTCGCAAGCTCTTCGGAACGCGCCGCCATGGTTTCGCCGAGAGAACTCAAAACCTCCCTGTCGAGCATGAACCCCGCGCTCTCCATATCAAACAGCACATGTTCAAGCGGCATTTCAACATTCCGATACAGCTCCGTCATGCCGCTGCGTTCAAGCATTTGTTCCAGTTTCGGTTTCAAAACGATAAGCGCAGCCGCTCCGCGCTCACCGATACCGCTCTCCTCGGCAAGCACATCAAGTGTTTTTGCGGGATGCAGTGCGTTAAGCAGGTAATCCGCAAGCATGGCATCGAAAATTTCACCGTTGAGCGCAACACCGAACGGCGCAAGGATATGCCGTTTTGATTTGGCATCAAATACGGTTTTTTTGATTTTTTCCGACTCAAAGACGGGCTTAAGTGCGCAGAGAACCTGTTCGGGCAGCAACGCCGCACTGAACAGATCTCCTCCGACCGAGGCATTGAAAAGCACTGTGCCTTCTCCCGTTATTGCAGCGACCGTGACACTCTGTTCACAAATATCGAATGCTGTTTCAGTGCATTGCAGAAGCGTATCAACGCAGGCCTGCAGCTCTTCATCACTTTTGACATCGCGGAGATCAAATTCGGCAGTTCGAACCTCGGCAGCATTTTTCCCATTTGGTTCAGGCATGTTTGCCGCATTTTGATTCTGCGTGCCTGCAAGCTCACGCACGCGTTTAAGGACGGCGCGAAGTTCAAGCTTTGTCAGCTCCGCCGTGCCGTTTGCAAGCAGAGCGGGATTGAACCTGCAATCCTCCACACTCTCGCTCACGGGAGCATCGGTGTTTATTGTTCCGAGTTCATAGCTCATCCTTGCGGACTCCGCACCGTCAAGCAGCTTCTGCCGCAATGCGCCTTTTTCATTTTCCGCATTTTCAAGCACGGATTCCATCGTACCGTATTTTGAAAGCAGCTTCAGCGCTGTCTTTTCGCCGACGCCCTTAATGCCGGGCAGATTGTCCGAATTGTCGCCCATTAAGCCTTTGAGATCAACCATGCGTGCAGGTTCAAGTCCGTATTCGGCAAGAAGGGTTTCTTTATCGTATTCAACGGTTTCGGTGATGCCCTTTTTCGTCATCAGAACGTGCACATTATCGGTGATAAGCTGCAAAGCATCCCTATCCCCGGTCACAAGCAGAGAATCAACGCCCTCCTTCTGCGCCCGACGGGAAAATGTGCCGAGAATATCATCCGCTTCGAAGCGTTCGCATTCAATAACGGCAATGCCCATTTTTTTCAGCAATTCCTGCAAGAGCGGAAACTGCGTGCGGAGATCGTCCGGAGTTTCCCTTCTGCCGGCTTTATAATCGGCATATTTTTCATGTCGAAAGGTTTTTATCGGCATGTCAAACGCAACAAGCAGGTAATCCGGCCGCATATCAACAAGCTTAAGCAGCATCGAAAGGAAGCCGTGCAGTGCGCCCGTCGGCGTACCTGCTTTGTTGGTCATGTTAGGAAGCGCGTAATACGCTCTGTGCATCAGTGAGTTGCCGTCAATTGCAATAAGTTTCATTTTGTTTTATCTCCGTTGTTATCCATTGTTCGGTCGTTCCTTCCGGCACAGGTTTATGCGCCGAAAATTTTCAGCAAGGCAAAGAGTGCGATGCTGACCGCGACGCTCAGAAGCGTTCCGTAAAGATAGTATTCCGCAAAGGAGCGATCTTCAAAGTCTTTGAATCTGACTATCGATTTCGCGGTGAAAACAAGCGCAACAGCGGAATACTGCCCGAGCAGGAGCATGCAAATTATTATAAACCGTTCTAATGAACCGATGCATCCGCCGTGCTTCAGGCGTGTTTTCACCGTTTCATCAGGCTTTTCGGTTACAAGCACCTTTTGAACAAAAACATTTGCGGGCTTCAGCACGGCAAGCAGCATCGTCAGTATGCTGAGCATTGCAAAGCCGTCAATGCCAACGAGGGCTTTTATATCGTTTTGCAAAAATTCTATTCCGCGCCCCTCACCGTAAAATGCCGAAGCAAACGATACAGCAAGGATTATCGAAAGGTGCAGTGCCTGATCGATAAGATATGCGGCTCTGTCCTGTTTCACGGTCAAACTGCCGCGCTTTGCGGCACCGTTTAAAATCAGCTGCTTCACAATGTCAATCACCGCATGTGTCACGGCACAGGCAGCAACCGCATATAAGTATGCATTCGAATAACACAGCAGCAGCGTTGAAAACATCACTGCCGCATAAATCCCTGCATGAATCAAAACATACAGTGTGTTCCTGCTCTTCAGTTTTGCAAGGCACTGCGGTTGAAAATAATAATCTCCGAGCATATGCGCAAGCATCAAAAGTGTGTATTCTTTCATCGATTCATCCTCTGTTGTCGTATTTAAATTTCAGGTTAAAACGGTTTTATCGGCACATTCCTTATCACCGTTCTCCGCATGCTCACCGTCGGTTTTCAGTTCCGAAAGCAAAGCTTCCGCAGCGATCAGACCTTCGGCATACTCCCTTGCGTTTGAAACGGAAAGGCTTATATTAAATGTGCTCTGTGTTATTCCGAGCCGCTTTGCAAGCTCGGTTTGGGTTTGTGCAGCGTTTGTGACCGCATTTCGAACATACATCGCTGCCGCCTCGTTCTGCCGTTTTGTTCTCTCCCGCCGCAATGCGGACAGGAGCAGCAAAACGGTATTCACGCCGGTTTCAAGCTCCTTCCGCCGCGCATTCCGATCGCAGTCCGAACATTCCGTGCCTCCGGCGTCAAGCAGAATTCTTGAATATGCTCTGCCGCGGTTTTCGGCTTTCCTGAGCAAATTCATTCCGTGCCGCGCACGGTAAAACGCTTCTCCGTCCGCCCCAATCGCCGCTTCCCTTCGGATTTGTGTTGCCATTCCGCCGAAACCGATTGCAATTCTTATGCGAACCGGAAACATTTCGTCGATTATCCTGTCGGCAACAAAAATCGGATCCGCACCTTTTTCCGCAAACAGAAGCCCTTGGAACTCATCACCGAGTGTTATCAAAAAATCTGCCGCAATATGCGCCGCATGTTCGGCATTGACGGAAGAAAGTATCGATTGCAGCTTTTTCTGCACATCGTAACGATCTTGTTCGTGCCGCGAGTCGATAATATCTCCGATCAGCGCAAAATAATGCCGCTCACTGTTCATTTCACCCGGGTTGTGCATAAAACCTCCGCAAAATATACTTATAATATTGTACCACATTTTGCACCCCGGTTCAATCCGATTATTGACGATTTCGTGAATTTATCGGTAAGAAAGATTCAAACAATCAACCCTTCCGGAGAATAACCGAATTCGTGGAAATTTGTTATAAGATATGTTGTTATTCTTTCAGATTCTGCGGGCATCACATATTTCAGACAAACTCCGATACCCCGAGCTTCAGTATTTAAATATCGGAGAGCCGTTGATTTGCCGTCATAATGCAAAAACCCGCTCTTCACATTTGCGCGAAGTGCGGGTTTATCATAAATCATTCATTTAAATCAAATATCAGATCGCAGACCGATCAGCATCGCTCCGGACAATGTGCCCGTCGACAGACAAGTTGTGCCTGTGCAGCTTTGCAATCTCCACTTATTTCCCGTATTTTTTCAGGAAATCCGGAAATTTTTGGAGTCCGTAAACTTCATCAACGATGCTGCCGTTTTCAAAATAGCTGAGTGAGTACATGCTCTGATCCGGCTTTTTCGAATTGATATAGCACGAGAAGATGAATTCCCCGCCGACTATGTACCTTGTGAAATCATAGCCGTTATCGCCCGTGTCGCAAGCCTTGTCCCGCGGAAGTTCAGCAGCCGAAAGTCCCGTTTTGCCGTTTATCAGCGTGTTGAATTCCGCAAAAGAGAGCTGCGGATAACTATCCGGATTATTGATTATCTGTTTCAATACCTTTTCATTTTTGTTTGATTTGCGTGAACAGCCCGCAGCGGAGGTCAGCAGTGCGGCGACGGACAGAATAACACACATGATTCTGATATATTTTCTTGTTTTTGACATTGAGTTTTCCACCTTTCAGATTTAATCCGGCAGCATTCCCTCTGCACAGCAAAACGAGTGCGAACCGTGATCGGAGTATGCTTATTATAAACCATTCCGCGAAAAAACGAAACTGCCGCCAAGCACTATATATTGTCCTGTACGCAAGTTTCTGCTGCATCCGAGTTTTGCGCATTCTGATACGTCTTCACAAGCGCAAGCAGCGTATCTATATATATTTTTTGATTCTGAGCCTCCCAATTTTTCTCCGCAAGACGCGTATACTCTGCATTCGGGAGCTTGATGCGGATTTCAAATATCGCATCCCCGTTTTCAACGAGTGCAAAAGTTGCATCGAAACCGCCGTCCGGCAGCGGGGTTGCGATAATGCGCGAGGTATTCTCCCGACGGAACTCATCTTTGTTGCTGCCGACAAATCCCTCAATCGACTCACGCAGGGATTTCGGAAGGTTTTTGCCGAAAAGATTCATAATCTCCTCTCCGCGCGGAGTCATGACTATCATCTGCATTTTGAATGTCGGCACGGATGCAATGCAGCCGTTTGCTTCCAAATCGATTATGTGCTCGCACACGTCAAAATAGTTTTCAACCCCGTTTTCGCTCATTACAGTTGCAATCTGTTCACGGGAAAGAGGCATTTCGGCGCACTCAAGGGTAAAAAGTATCATCAACTTGAGCTTGTCCTCGCCGTTCGAAAAAAAAGCCATAAATTTTTTCCTCCGTTCAAATTCAAAAAATCCTTGTTTTAAAAGCATTTCTGCTCCGTTTTTAAACATTATACTCATTATACCACAATTTCCCCGAAAAATAAATTTCAAAAAAGGGGTTGCAAAATTCAAAATTATGTGTATAATAGAGTCTGCTGAAAGGCAAGGGGTTATAGCTCAGCTGGTCAGAGCGCTACGTTGACATCGTAGAGGTCGTTGGTTCGATCCCAACTAATCCCACCAATGTCTGTCCTGCGGTGTTCGTTACGTCCTGATTATAAACCCTCGTTCCAACTTTAGGGGCGATAGTCGAACTGCGAAAGGCACCCCCGCATTATGCTTTGCATTGCCTTGGGGTACCGAAAGCATTAGCGTCGCACCCGCGCCTGTCTTCTTAGACGGGTATTATAAGAGGGGCGGACGGCACAATGGGATGGATTCTATTGCCGAATGGTGTAACGGTAACACTAACGACTCTGACTCGTTCATCCTTGGTTCGAATCCAAGTTCGGCAGCCACAAAAACCTTTGTTCGGATTTTCCGGCAAAGGTTTTTGTTTTCTTTTTATTCCCCCGTCTCTCTGCACACAATAATCTTGAAACAACCGCGGCAATCGGGTATAATAAGCGTGATAAAGCAACAAAAAACCGCTGCACACCGCGTGCGTGCGCGGCGGTTTCATCGGAGAATAAATGGCAAACAAACCAAACGGCAACCTGACCGGCATCAAGTCCGCAATGCTGGACAGACTGAAGAGCCTTTATGACTTTAAGCAGGGGCTTGATGAATTTGCATCATTTGAACTTTTAAGCGAGCTTTGCGCCTGCTCCGGCGAAATCAACCGCGAGATTTCCGTCTATATTTCCCGTGACGGCAGCATTGTTGATGTTTCTGTAGGCGACAGCGCAAAGGTCAGCATGCCTTCAATGCGCCTCGTGCGCAATGAAGACAGACTCTGCGGCGTTCGCTGCATCCACACGCACCCAAGCGGGGACGGCAGGCTTTCCGGAGTTGATCTCGGAACGCTGCGCTCGATGAAGCTCGACTGCATGGCGGCTGTCGGAGTTTCGGACGGCAAACCCACTCAGCTTTACGCGGCCTATCTCGGCGATTTCGACGAAGACACAGGCAGCCGCGCCGCGCTTGTGTACGGACCCATGCGGCCCTACAAGCTCCCGCAAAAAGCACTGATTGCGGAAATTTTCAATTCGGATGACCGTTTCCGCAGCACGACAAAAGAAGTTGAAGCCGTTGAGCAGGAACGCGCCGTCCTTGTGGGCATGGATAATGACGAAGGGTACGACACTCTTGAGGAGCTCAATGAGCTTGCAAAAACCGCCGGCGCACTTGTGGTCGGCAAAGTTCGTGTCCGTCGGCGCACAATCGACAATGCAACCTATGTCGGAAGCGGCAAAGCCAACGAGCTCAGCCTTATGGGCAGCGAGCTTGAAGCGGATCTGTTCATTTTTGATGATGAACTTTCCGCAATTCAGCTCCGCACGCTTGAGGAGATCCTCGGAGCGCGCGTTATTGACAGAACAACGCTTATACTCGATATTTTTGCTGCCCGTGCAACAAGCCGTGAGGGCAAATTACAGGTGGAGCTTGCGCAAATGCGCTACCGTCTTCCCCGCCTTATCGGGCAGGGGCAGGTTCTCTCGCGTTTGGGCGGCGGCATCGGAACGCGCGGCCCCGGCGAAAAGAAACTTGAAATCGACAGGCGGAGAATAAGGCGGCGTGTTTTCGAGCTTGAAACCGAACTGTCCGAAATTGAAAAACAGCGCGGACTGCGGCGCGAAAGCCGAAAGGCGAACCGTGTTCCGCTTGTTGCGCTTGTCGGGTACACAAATGCCGGCAAATCCACAATGCTCAACGCTCTCACCGATTCAAACGTGCTTGCGGAAGATAAACTCTTTGCAACCCTGGATCCCGTTGTGCGCAAAATCACACTTTCCGGCGGCACGGAAGCTTTGCTTTCCGACACGGTCGGGTTCATCAACAAACTTCCGCACGACCTTGTTGAGGCGTTTAAATCAACATTGGAAGAAGTTTCAAACTCCGATCTGATCCTTCAGGTTGTTGATATTTCCTGTCCTTATCATGAAAAGCAGATGCGCGTTGTTGACGGCGTTCTCGAATCCCTTCATGCAGCGGATATTCCGCGCATAATCGTTTTCAACAAAGCCGATGCAATCGCCTCCTGCGATCTTCCGGCCGAAAGCGAAAGCAGGCTTAACGTCAGTGCGCTGTGCGGCACGGGCATTGAAAAGCTTCTCAGTGCAGTTGAGCTGAAACTCAATTCCGCCCGCACAGAGGTGGATATTCTTGTTCCGTACAGCAAATACGAAGCTGTCTCAATGATTCGCGATCGCGGAATGCTGCTGAGTGAGGAGCATACCGAAACAGGCACGCACATTCGCGCCCTGCTTGACGCGGAAAGCATCGGTCAGCTGCGCAAAATTCTCGATTTTTAACGACTGCGGGCATTGAATCGGATATGAGTAAAACAAAGATAATAACAATCGAAGGCATTGACGGCAGCGGCAAAACAGTTCAGTTTGAACTGCTCACGAAGGGGCTTCAGGACAGGGGGTTCACGGTTCAAAAACGTGCTTACCCTGTTTATGATGCTTTTTTCGGCGAACAGGTCGGAAGGTTCCTTTCCTGTTCGGAGGGCGTAAGCGCAAGCACCGTTGACCAAAAGAGCATGGCGCTTTGGTTCGCAATGGACAGATTCATGGATTTTCGGAATTATCGCGACGGGGAAGCGGATTTTCTGCTTATCAACCGCTATGTTCTCAGCAACGCAGTCTATCAGAGCATACGCGAACGTGATATCAGCGAACCCGGTTCGGATAATTCCGCTTTTGCCGATTGGGTTTTCCGTCTTGAATACGATGTTCTGGGGCTTCCGCGCCCGACATTAAACCTGTTTTTCGACGTTGACACCGAATGCGCAGGCAAAAACGTTGATAAAAAGGGTTTCCGTGACTATATCGGCAGCGGCCGCGATGTTTACGAGAAGAGTGCGGGCATTCAGGCCCGCGCAAGAGCCAAATACCGCGAAATGTCCGAACGTTTTTCCGACACGGTCATCATTCCGTGCACCGAAAACGGTGCGATGCTTCCTCCGGAAACGATTTCAAACGCGGTTTTCGAGCTGCTGCGCGAACGCGGGCTCATCTGACACACCCATGCTTTTTTGATTCCCCATCGGGCAAAACATTGTATAAACATAAAAAGGAGAAAACAACATGAGAAAGATAGGCATTTTGACCGGCGGCGGCGACTGTCCGGGACTTAACGCAGTTATTCGCGGCGTTGTTGAAAAATGCGCCGAAGCAGGAATGGAAGTTTTCGGCTTTCGCGACGGCTGGCGCGGTGCGCTGAACGCAAAGGGGCATTGGCTCACGCTTTCCGAAGTTGAAGGCATACAGACCCTCGGCGGAACCATTATCGGCAGCTCCCGAACAAATGTTCTTGCTCAGCCTGACGGCACTTCAACAATCATCAACGTGCTTGATGCACTCGGGCTTGAAGGTCTTGTCGCCATCGGCGGGGACGACACTCTCGGCGTTGCGAATGCGCTGCGCAAACTCGGCGTTAACGTTATCGGCGTTCCGAAAACCATAGACAATGATTTGAGCTGTACCGATTACACTTTCGGCTTTGAAACCGCCTCCAACATTGCAATGGAGGCCATTGATCGCCTGCAAACGACCGCTAAGGCTCATTCCCGCTGCATCGTTGTCGAATGCATGGGTCGGCACACGGGCTGGATCGCATTGCAGGCAGGACTTGCCGCAAATGCCCATCTTGTGCTTATTCCCGAATTCCCGAAATCCTATGATGAGATAATTTCCGTTGTTCGCCGCAGATATCTTCGCGGAGACAGATATACTATCATTGTTGTTGCGGAAGGTTTTGAACTGCTCGGCGGCGATGAAATAGACCTCGGAACCGACGCATTCGGCAACAAGCTGCTTATTCACAAAAACCTTGCAAAGAACCTTTCCGACATGATTGAAGATACGATGCGCAATGATCCGCTTCTCGGCTCCGACGCACAGTATTTTGAATGCCGCCCGGTCGTTTTGGGTCATGTTCAGCGCGGCGGTGCGCCGTGTGCATTTGACCGTGTTCTCGGAACAAGACTCGGCATAAAGGCCGGAGAGCTTGTTGTCAGGCGTGATTACGGAAAAATGGTTGCATTGAACGGCAATTCGATCGTCGGAGCGGATCTTGAAACTGCCGTCACCGTCCGAAAGGAAGTTGACAGGGAATTTTATGAGGCTGCATCGCTTTATTTTAAATAATTCCGAGTATATCGGACTGAAAAGCGGGTGTTTGCGAGCGAACAAAGCCTCGGAATCGGCCCGCAGAGCCAACTCTGAAAATCGGCCCGCGAATACAGTCCGCGGGCACTGCGCCGACCGTCTCAAGCACAGGATAAGCGGCATGGAGTCAGCTTTTCGATATTTTTTCTTGACAAAGTCGGTTTTTGGGCGCATAATATGCACTTAAAAAGTTTGCGGCAGCTCAGGGCGAACAAACGTTTTTCTCCGCCCGAAGAAAAGGCTGCAAAAGGAAAGGAACCGCAAAATGGAAACGGCAAAAGAAAACTTTGAACCCCGCAATTTCATCGAGGAGCTCATTCTTGAGGATATGCAGCGCAGCCCCGTTGTTAAAACGCGCTTCCCGCCCGAGCCGAACGGTTATCTTCATATCGGCCACGCAAAGGCTCTTTGGATAAATTTTACAACAGCCGAACGCTTCGGCGGCAAATGCAATCTTCGCTATGACGATACCAATCCTGCCAAGGAGGATGTCGAATTTGTTGATGCAATCGAACAGGACATCCGTTGGCTGGGCTTCAATTGGGATAAGCTCTGCTACGGTAGCGATTATTTTGACAAATGTTATGAACTTGCGGTAAAACTCATCAAAGACGGCAAGGCATATGTCTGTGATCTTGACAAGGATGAAATCCGCGAATACCGCGGCACGCTGACCGAACCCGGCGTTAACAGTCCCTACCGCAGCCGCAGCGTTGAGGAGAACCTTGACCTGTTCCGCCGCATGAAAGAAGGCGAGTTTCCGGACGGAAGCCGCACCCTCCGTGCGAAAATCGATATGGCTTCTCCGAACATCAATATGCGCGACCCCGCACTTTACAGGATTCTGCACCGCACCCATCACCACCAGGGCGACAAATGGTGCATCTATCCCATGTATGACTTTGCGCACCCGATTCAGGATGCTATCGAGGGCATTACCCATTCCCTCTGTTCCCTTGAATACGAAGCTCACCGCCCGCTCTACAATTGGGTAATCGAGGCTTGCGGATTCGAGCATAAGCCCCGCCAGATTGAGTTTGCAAGGCTGAACATCACCAACACTATTATGAGCAAACGCTTCCTTCGTGCGCTTGTTGAGGGCGGCTATGTCTCCGGTTGGGATGACCCGCGTATGCCGACGCTTTGCGCAATGCGCCGCCGCGGATACACTCCGGAAGCAATAAAGGACTTTCTGACCCGTGCCGGTGTTGCAAAGGCTGATTCGGTGGTTGATTCCGCAATGCTTGAACACTGCGTCCGCGAGGATCTGAACGCACATTGCGACCGTGCAATGGCCGTTATTGACCCCGTTAAAGTTGTCATTGACAACATGCCCGAGGGCGAATTCATCGATGTTGAAATTGAAAACCTGCCCATTGCCGAGGAAGGCGATGCCAAGTTCGGCGAAAAGCACACCGTCCGTTTCAGTCGGGAAGTCTATATCGAGCGCGATGATTTCATGGTTGAACCTCCGAAAAAGTTTTTCCGTCTCAAACCCGACGGAGAGGTTCGTCTTAAAGGTGCATACATTGTAAAATGCGTCGGTTTTAAACAGGACGAAAGCGGAAAAGTTACTGAAATCCACTGCACATACGACCCCGAAAGCTTCAGCGGTGAATGCACCCGCAAAGTCAAGGGCACAATTCACTGGGTTCCCGTTCAGGATGCGATTCCCGCTGAATTCCGCCTTTACGAACAGCTCATGAAGGATGAAAACGTTTCGGCCGATGATTTTATCGATAAGCTGAATCCCGATTCCGTTCGCATTCAGAACGGATTTATCGAACCATTCCTTGCCGATAAACCCGCCGGCTATCGCTGTCAGCTCATGCGCATCGGTTATTTCTGTGTTGACCCCGATTCAACCGCTGAAAAGCGCGTTTTCAACCGCACTGTCGGCCTGAAGGACAGCTATAAGCCCGCACAGAGCTGAGGCCTGCGCACCTGATTGACACTCTTTTGATGTTAAGAGCTTTGCTGCCGTTCGGCTGCAAAGCTCTTTGTTTTTTCTTTTTATTTTTTCTTTTTATTTTTCTGTTTATCCTCAGGCTCGATTGCGAATCATATTATGCCGAACTCTGCCTTCAGGCGCAGAATTCTTTCAACACTTTCATTTAATCTGTCCAACGAAATCTCGCCTGTTTGCACGGCCGAAAGAATCCCGTTGAATGCGGCTGCATAGTCATAAGGCATCAGGAGTATATCTGCGCCTGCATTAAACGCAAGCACCGCGCTCTCTTTCGATGAATAGTTCTCGACAATCGCACCCATTGCAAGCGCATCGGTAATGATAACGCCTTTATAGCCCATTTCGCCGCGAAGGTGCAGCGTCAGCGCATCATATGACAGTGAACAAGGCAGATCATCGGTGTTTCCGCGCGTCAACGTTATATGTGCCGCCATTATCATATCCGTTTCATTAATTGCATTATAAAACGGAATCAATTCGCATTCCGAAAGCTGCTGCCAATCCTTTTCGAGTGCAACATAGCCGTCATGCGTATCTCCCGCCGTGTCCCCGTGCCCCGGAAAATGTTTTATGCAGGCAATAATGTTTTCTTTATGCAGACCGGATATTGCTGCATTCACCATTTTTGCAACAAGTTTTGGGTCGCTTCCGAACGCTCTGTTTCCGATAACAGTATTATTCGGATTTGAATTCACGTCCGCAACGGGCGCAAAGTCAAGATTAAATCCAAGCTCTGCAAGGTACCCGCCTATTGCTGAATACATTGCACGCACCTGCTCCGGATCGCCGGTGCTTCCGACAGCCTGAGCACCGTCATATTTCGGCACTGTGAAGGCGGGCGAGTTTGCAATTCTTGCAACCGTGCCTCCCTCCTCATCTACTGCAATGAAAAGAGGAATTCGGCTTGCTTCCTGTAGATTTTGGATGAATGCAACTGTTTGCTCCGGGTTTTCGATATTCTTTCCGAAAAAAGCTATCCCCCCGGCAGGATGCGCTGCGAGAAAATCCGCCATGCCCGCCGAACAGTCCGTGTCACTGTACCGTGCCGAGCCGTGCGCCTGATTCGGTGTGAAGCTTTCATCCAACGATTCCGGACGAACAATGAAAATCTGTCCGACTTTTTCTTCAAGTGTCATTTCAGTCATCATTTCAGCCACGATATCCTCCTCCGGATCGTTTGTTGCGGCTGCCGAAGGTTTTATCGTCATCTCCGCAGTCGGTTCGACGGAAGGCGTGAGCAGTGCCGGTGCTGCAGTTGAATCCTGTCCGGTTCCGCGTCCGCCTATGCATGCGCAGAATGCACACAAAAGCACCGCTGCAATCACCGTTATGCAGCTGATAATTATTTTTCTATTGAAAATAACAGCATTCTGCGTCATTTTAGGCATAAACCTCCGCTGATGTTTGTGTTGTTCTCTGCTGCAAAATCGGCAGCATCCCTTTTGCGGAATGCTGCCGACCGTTTGAGTTCAAATTAAATTCAGCCCATGATATCGTGGTTTACCGTATCCTGAATGCGCTGTGCAATTTCATCCGCACGGGCAACAAGCTTCTTGCCCTCTTCGCTGAAGAATGCAGCCTTTGCTTCATCCTTTACGCCGCCGAGGTTGATAAGAACGTTCAGCCATGCACCGTGAACGCAGGTGTGAAGGTTCAGCCCGCCGACGCCGAGATCGCTTGCACAGTTGGTGTTGTAATGACCGAGCATTCTGTCCGCAAGTTCAAGCGCAGCAACGGAGAGGCGCAGCGTTTCAAAGGGAACTTCCGTTGCAACAAGAGTTGCATCGGCAATCGCTTTCCTGCGAACGGCCTTCTCCTCGTCGGTTGCTTTCGGCATTTTGAACGCAGCTGCAACAAGGTTGTATGCGTCCGTATCCCTGTCAACCTGAGCGGTCAGCTCGTCGTAAATTTTCTTTCCCTGCTCAATGATTTCGTGGCAGAGGGGCCAATCGGCTTCATAGCTCTTTTTGACCGCAGTCTGACCCGCGACCATCGTGACAAGGCCTGTGCCCTGTGCGCCGCAGAATGCAGCCGCGCTGCCGCCGCCGGGAGCGGGAGCATCGGAAGCAACAATGTTGAGATAGTCAGTAACGACCATGTCGATAAGTTTCATGTGTTTAAAATTACCTTTCGTTGTTATGATTATGCCGATTCGGACTATTCTGCCGTGCTGTCGGCAATTCGTTCCGAATCGAACCTGAGATTACTTCACAGCGACACGGCCGCGCTTGATAACCTTTTTAACCTGATTTGAGCCCATTCTGTAGCAGAGCATGGGCAGCTCATCCGCATTCCAAAGCACGATATCCGCAAGTTTGCCCGGTTCAATCGAACCGACGCTGTCGCCCTTGCCGATTGCACATGCAGCATTCAGCGTGACTGCCGTCAAAACCTCCTCGGGGAAGAGGCGGTAACGCAGATAGCCGAGATTCATTGAAAGCTGCAAATTCAGCGACGGGCATGACCCGGGGTTGAAATCCGTTGCAATTGCAACAGGGACGCCCGCCGAAATCATGTCGCGCGCACGCGCAAAGGGTTTGTTGAGATAAAGTGAGGTTTGCGGCAGCAGGCAGGCAGTCGTTTTCGCCTTTGCCATTGCTTCAATGCCGCTGTCCCGCGTTGCAATAAGGTGTTCTGCGGAAATTGCGCCGATCTCGCCCGCAAGCTCCGAACCGCCAAGCGGATCTATCTCATCCGCATGCACTTTTGACGGAAGCCCGAGTTTTTGTGCCGCAAGCAGAAGTTTCCGCGACTGCGGAACGTTGAATACGGAACTTTCGAGGAAGACATCACAAAAATCCGCAAGCCCCTGTTCCGCAACGACCGGCAGCACACGTTCAATTATAAAATCAATGTACCCGTCGGCATTGCCCGCGTATTCGTCCGGAATTGCATGTGCACCGAGGAATGTGGCAGCAATATCCTGTGCGCAGGCTCCGCCGAGACGGCGAATGACGCGGAGCTGCTTCAGCTCATTTTCCGAATCCAGTCCGTAACCGCTTTTAATTTCAACCGTTGTAACGCCGAAATCGAGCATTTCCGCAAGAAAGCCTCGTCCGCGTTCAAAAAGCTCATCCTCGGTTGCTTTGCGCGTGTTGGTCAGCGTGTTCAAAATGCCGCCGCCTGCGTTGAGAATATCAAGGTAGCTTGCGCCTGCAATTTTGAGCGGCACTTCATGCGCGCGCCAGCCCCCGAAAACAAGATGGGTGTGTGCGTCAACAAGTCCGGGTGTTGCAAGCGCACCGTGAGCATCGACGATATCGGCATATGCCGAATATTCCGGAAGCTCTCCGTTTGCAGTCACCGCAGCGATTTTTTCACCGTCAATGAGAACTGCCGCATTGTGCAGCACTTCGATTTTGCCCTGATCCGAACCGCAGCGGCTGCTTGTGCCGAGCGGGGTTGCAAGTGTTCCGATGTTTTTAATAAGAAGCATAGGCATTTGACCTTTTCACGGAATGCAGAGCGGCAAATGCTCTGCATTCCGTTCAGTCTTTAATTGTGTTCTGAATTACAGCAAATAGTTTTCAATAATCTGCTTGTCCGCATTGAAGTCCTCGATTTGCAGGTAATATTCTGCGGAATCGATGAGCGCACGCATCGGAGTCAGGCCGATGATCTCCGTGCCGATAACGTGAACGCCCCAGCGTGCGGCTTCAGCCTTTGTGACTTCAACAACCCTGTAAAGCGGAGTGCGGTTGAAGTCGGTCATGTTGATTGAAACCTGCGCAATGTTCCTGTCCTCAAGCATAACGCCGAGAGCCTTTACGCAATCGAAACCGCCGCTTGAACGACGGATAATCTTTGCAATTTTGCTTGCAATGGAAACATCGGAAGTTGAGAGGTTGATATTGAATGCAACCAAGGGCATACGGCAGCCGACGGCTGTTACGCCTGCGGTGGGGTGAATCGCTGCGCCGCCGAAATCGGGGGTCCACTGCGGATCCTTGACCTTTTCCGCCATGCCTTCAAACTGACCCTTGCGAATTGCCGCAAGGTTTACGCGATGCGGTGCGGAAGCGGAATCTTCATAAAGGAAAATGGGTATGCCCGCTTCGTTCCAAATGCGCTCTGCAAGCTGTTTGGAATACTCAACGGTTTCTTCCTTTGTAACGTCCTTCATGGGAATAAGGGGGATAACATCGACCGCACCCATGCGGGGATGTTCGCCCTGATGATGATTCAGGTCAATAAGCTCTGCCGCTTTCTTGGCAAGAGCGGTTGCGGCATTCATAACGCCTTCGGGGCTGCCCATGAAGGTGATAACGCTGCGGTTGTGGCTTGCATCGCTGCTGTAATCAAGCAGTGTTACGCCCGCAGTGTTGCGAACGGTGTCAACACATGCCTCGATGACCTCATGGTTCCTGCCCTCGCTGATATTCGGGACGCATTCAATGATCTTTGCCATTTTAAGAAAACTTCCTTTCGTGTTTTTGCCCCGCAGAAGTATGCGGAGCGGTTGTTTTTTGCGTTTGTTGTTTGTTGTTTCTTTATTTTTGCCGCGTCCGCAGGGCAAAAGCCGTGAGCTCCCGCCGTCTGCGGGCGCAGGCAATGTTAATTTGAAGAATGTATGCAGAACGTATCATACCGTTCCGGCAAATGCCGGTTTAACATTTGTCCTGCACGTTTCCGAAGCTTATTTCAGAGCATCGGCAACAGTTTTTTTCACAAGTTCGTCATCCGCAAAATAGGGGATGGTGATATGAGCCTTGCCCGCCCATTTTTCATTGTATTTAACGGAGGTTTCAACGGAGTGCTCGTTGCGCGCCCAATTGCGCCTTGCAACGCCGCCCATAACGTCCCACATCATTGCGGAGCGAATGATATTATCCACGCGCTCGCTGCCGTCCAGAACAAGGCCGAAACCGCCGTTGATGGATTTGCCGATTCCGACACCGCCGCCGTTGTGCAGTGCACAGAGGCTCATGCCCCTTGCGGCATTGCCCGCGAAGCACTGAACCGCCATATCCGCCATTACATTGCTGCCGTCCTTGATGTTTGCAGTCTCGCGGAAGGGGGAATCCGTACCGCTGACGTCGTGGTGGTCGCGTCCGATCATAACCGGACCGATTTCGCCGCTGCGAACCATTTCGTTGAATTTAAGCGCGATATTCGTTCTGCCTTCGGCATCCTGATAGAGTATGCGCGCCTGTGTGCCGACAACAAGCTTGTTTGCCTTTGCATCACGAATCCAAATATAGTTATCGCGATCCTGAGAGCAGCGGGTCGGATCGATGCAGCTCATTGCCGCTGCATCGGTCTTGTCGAGATCTTCGGGCTTGCCGGACAGGCAGACCCAGCGGAACGGACCGTAGCCGTAGTCAAACAGAACCGGCCCCATAATATCCTCAACATAACTCGGGAAGATGAAGCCGTCCTTTTCATCAACGCCGTTCTTGGAGATTTCCTGAACGCCGCTGTCGTAAACCGCTTTCATGAAGGAGTTGCCGTAGTCGAAGAAATACGTGCCGCGCTTTGTGAGGGCAACGATTGCATCGAAATGACGACGCAGCGAAGCATTGACTCGGCGTTCGAACTCGTCACGATCGGAATGCAGCATATGCGTGCGCTCATCAAAGGTCAGACCGACGGGGCAATAACCGCCGTTATAGACGTTGTGGCAGGAAGTCTGGTCGGAAAGCAGATCGATATGGATGTTATGCGCAACGGCATATTCAAGCAAATCGACAATATTTCCGTGATATGCGATCGAAATCGATTTTTTCTCCGCAAGGTACTGTTTTGCTTCCGCAAACACCTCGTCAAGGTTATCGGAAATCGTGTTTACCCAGCCTTGGTCATAACGCGTTTTGATTCTTGAAAGGTCAACTTCCGCAAAAACACCGACTGCGTTTGCGATATTCGCCGCCTTGGGCTGTGCACCGCTCATGCCGCCGAGACCGGAGGATACAAACAGCTTGCCCGCAAGATCGCCGTGTTCCGCAACGCCGAGATATTTTCTGCCTGCGCCGAGAATTGTGTTGAACGTTCCGTGAACGATGCCCTGCGGTCCGATATACATCCAACCGCCCGCCGTCATCTGTCCGTAGTTGGCAACGCCGAGTTCTTCCGCAATTTCCCAATCCTTAAGGTTGTCGAACATGCCGACCATCAGTGCGTTTGTGATGATAACGCGGGGCGCGGTGGGCTTTGAAGGAAACAGGCCGAGAGGATGACCGGACTCAACAACGAGAGTCTGGTTTTCGGTAAGCTCTTCAAGATATTTTTTGATAAGGCGGTATTGCAGCCAGTTTTGGCAGGGCTGACCTGTTTCGCCGTAGGTAACAAGTTCATAGGGGTAAAGCGCAATCTCGAAATCAAGGTTGTTGTCAATCATGACCTGAAAAGCCTTGCCTTCAATGCATTTGCCCTTGTATTCATCGATGGGTTTGCCGTAAATCCTTCCCTCGGGACGATAGCGATAGGCATAGATTCTGCCGCGGGTTTTGAGTTCTTCCATGAATTCGGGAGCAAGCGTTTCATGGAGTTCCTCGGGAACATAGCGCAGTGCGTTGCGCAGCGCAAGCTCAGCCTGTGCGGGAGTGAGGCGGAAACCTCTGTCCGGTGCGCGGCGATAGCCCTCTTCCATTTTCGGATACTCCGGAAGAGTGTTGTCAAGTTTGATTGTCATTGCTTTTGCAACAAGTTCGTTTTTCATACTGATATTCCCTCCTTCGTTAGGATTGAATTTTTTACCGGTTTTTCGGTATTTTTAATTTAGCTGTCGTCAGTGCTGTCGGTTGTCGGTTTTTGATAACCGGCGCAAATCATTCAAGGGTTCCGCAAACGCTCTCGGCCGCGCGGACGATCTCTTCCGCCTTTACCATTGCATCGAACTTGTTCATCTGTTCGTACATCACGATATCGTCGTGAATAGGTGCAACGCTTTCGCGGATCTTGTTGTAAACAGCTTTTGTTGCGGGAGCGAGCTTATCATCGCCGCGCAGGTAAAGAGCCTGGCTTGCGGCAAACAGCTCAATGCCGATAACCTTCTGTGCATTGTCAAGGATCATGCGCGCCTTGCGTGCGGCAATGGTGCCCATGCTTACATGATCCTCCTGATTTGCAGAGGAAGGAATGGAGTCAACGCTTGCAGGGTGCGCCCAAACTTTGTTTTCGGAAACCATGCTTGCGGCTGAATACTGGGTAATCATAAAGCCGGAGTTAAGGCCGCCGTTCTCACTGAGGAATGCGGGCAGACCGGCGCTGAGCTGCGGATTGACAAGGCGTTCAATGCGGCGCTCGGAAATGTTTGCATATTCCGCAAGCGCAATGCCGAGGAAGTCGAATGCAAGAGCCATCGGCTGGCCGTGGAAATTGCCGCCGGAAATTGCTTCGTCGTCATCGGGGAAAATAATGGGATTGTCCGTCACGGCGTTAATCTCGCGGCTGACGGCATTGTAAACGTATTCGATCGCATCGCGGCTTGCACCGTGAACCTGCGGAGTGCAGCGCAGTGCATATGCATCCTGAACCTTTCCGGGAATGGTATCAAACGCAAGCTTGCTGCCTTCAAGCAGAGTGAGCAGGTTCTTTGCACTGTTGATCTGTCCCTTGTGGCCGCGAACAGCATGAACCTTGGGATCATAGGCCTTCTTGATGCCGAAAAGTGCTTCCGCAGTCATTGCGCAGGCGATATCCGCAGTCTTTGTGAGCTGAACGGCGTCATATACCGCAAGACAGCCGACGGCAGTCATTATCTGAGTTCCGTTAATGAGTGCAAGGCCTTCCTTGGCCGCAAGTTCGACAGTGGGAACACCGGCAGCCGCCATTGCTTCCCTGCCGCTCATGATTTCGCCCTTGTATTCCGCGCGGCCTTCACCGAGCATAACAAGAACCATGTGGGAAAGGGGCGCAAGGTCTCCGCTTGCGCCGAGGGAGCCCTTTTCGGGAACTATGGGGTGAACACCAGCGTTCAGCATTGAAAGCAGGGTTTCGATTGTGGAAAGACGAATTCCCGAATTGCCGCGGCAAAGTGCGTTGCAGCGCAGCAGCATCGCGGCGCGGACAACTTCCGTCGGCAGAGGATTGCCCATGCCGCAGGAATGGGAAATGATGAGGTTGCGCTGCAAGGCGGCAGTGTCCTCAAGGGGAATGTATTTGTCCGAAAACTTGCCGAAACCGGTTGTTAAGCCATATACAACAGCCTTTTCATCAAGTTTCTTTTCAACATAGGCGCGCGCTTTGTTAACCGCAGCCTTCGCCTCGTCCGAAATCACAACCTGTTCGCCCGTTCTGGCAACAGCAGCAACCTGTTCAACCGTCAAACTCGTGCCGTTGATAATTATCATTTGATAAATCTCCTTTTAGAAGCCGCAGCGCGGCAAATTATTGCAAAGCATTTTGCGGGCGGCAGAAAGTCGTTCAAAAGCCCTCGCTTTCTCACACGCATACCAACCCAACAATAATTATATAGTTGCAGGCGAAAATAGTCAAGGGTTAAGGGAGAGTATATCAGATTTGGGTATGCGTGTTCCGACCGAGCCCCGAAATGCATTTGAAGCATTTCATTCGTGCGGGTTTTTTGATTGTTTCACCTAAGCTGTGCATAAATATGTGTTGCACAATTCATCGTTTCGTGTTATGATTCGGTCAACGCATTAAAGCTTGCGGTCCGCTGCACCCTGCTTTTAGGATTCATACAGTGAATTGCGGTTTTTTTCGCAAATTATTTTCTATCGGAGGAATACCCATGACGAAGAAACTCATTACCCTGCTGCTTGCCCTGCTGCTTGCGTTCTCTCTGACTGCCTGCAACGGCGGCATTCCGGCAGGCTCACCCGAACACACTTCCGCCCTAATGACCGCGGAAGTAAAAAGTGACGTCACTCAAGCCCCTGGCGACAGCGTCAAACCGACAGCCGAGCCAACCGAAGAACCTACGGCCGAACCAACCGAAACGCCGACAGCTGCGGATTACAGCAGCATCACTGTTAATGAGACCGTCCTTGTTGACAAAAAAGGTGTCAGGATTTCGGCAAAAGGTCTTTCGAATGACGGTGTTTTCGGCCCCGAGCTGAAACTTCTGATCGAAAACACCTCCGGCAAAGACCTAACCGTGCAATGCCGCAATTCATCCGTGAACGGTTACATGGTTGAAACGCTCATGTCCGTTGATGTTGCAAACGGCAAAAAAGCCAATGATTCGCTTACGTTTATGCGCTCCGAGCTTCTGAGCTGCGGCATCGAAGCCATTGCGGATATGGAATTTTCATTCCACATTTTCGGCACCGATGATTGGAACACGTATTTTGATACCGAAAAGATTCAGCTCAAAACTTCCGTCGCCGATACTTACACATATGAATATGACGACAGCGGCAAGGTTATTTACGACAAGAACGGCATTCGTATCATTGCCAAGGGTTTTTCTGCGGATGCCTCTGTTCTCGGGCCCGGAGTTGTTGTTTACATTGAAAACAACACCAAAAAAGACATAACCGTTCAAACACGGGACGAATCGGTAAACGGATTTATGGTCGGCACTTATTTTTCCTGCGAAGTTTGTGCGGGGAAACGTGCCGTTGACTGCATAGTTTTCAGTTCGACCGAACTTGATGAAAACGACATTGAAAACTTTGAAACGGTCGAGTTCTCGTTTCATATTTTCAAAACAGCCGACTGGAACACAATTGACGACAGCAAGCCCGTCGTGTTGAATTTCAACTGATAGTCTCGGCATATCGACAAAAAAACAGGACTGCCGCAAACATTAAATTCCGTCTGCGGCAGTCCCGTTTGTTCTGTCATCGTCTTGTTTTTTACTGTGCGTTTTCTTCCCCGGGAACAAGATCAATCACTGCAATTTCCGGCAGGTTGTTCACCCGTGGTATTATGCCGTGTCCCGCCATTCCGGCGGTGATGATCATCTGCATATTGTCGCCCAATCGGAAGCTTCCGCTGTCGTATTTCGGGAACCATCCCTGCATCGGCGCATACAGCCCGCCGACAAACGGCATTCGAATAAGACCGCCGTGAGTGTGTCCGCTCAGAACAAGGTCGATATTCCACATGCTGTACGCACCGTTGAAAATAAAAGTGTCCGGCATATGTGCAAGGCAAACTTTCGGCAAGTCGGTATTTTCAAATTCTTTCAAGAATTTGTATTCCGGCGATGCGGCAAACTCCTCTTCCGTGCGGCCGAACGCAAACCCATGCCCCATTGTGCCGCCGATGCGCAGCGGCTGACCCGCAAGAATAACATCCGCATAACTGTCATTGAACACCGCCGCACCGGATTTCTCAATGCGATCAAGAAGCAGCTCATCTGACGCCATATATCCGAGTTCGTGATTGCCCGGTGAAAAGAATACCGGCGCGATTTTACACAATGCTTTAATAAAATCAAGAAACTTTTGCACGTCTTCGGCATCCGCATTCCTGTCGATCATATCACCCGCAAGACAAATTGCATCCGGTGACTGCGCTTCAACCTTTGCAAGCAGACGCGAGTTGTCCTTCCCGAATGACTTGCAATGCAGGTCGGAAAGCAGAACCAACCGCACCTTTGATTGAAGTCCGCGCAGCTCAATTTCGTAGTGTACCGTGCGAAGGCAAACAGCCGATAGCAAAACGGAAAGGGTTAGAGCGAGGATAAAGCATATTATGCATCCAATTAACACTTGCTTAAATTTTACCTGTCGACAAGTATGCATCTATATACCGCGTTATCTGTTTCAAATACGGGGTCGTGAAATCACTGTTGTATGTACCGTTTATCCCGTAGAGTTTGCCTATCATGTTTATCGCTTCATCAACACTTTCGCAAAAACTTATATAAGGCAAATTTCGGAGCCATTTATAGGTTTCACGAACTTTGTGGTTATAATTGCTCAACGCAATGCATGGTGTCCCGCTGATCGCACTGAAAACCATGCCGTGCAGACGATCCGTCACAACAAGAGATGCCCTCTTGAACTGTTCAACTTTTCGTTTAAATACTTCCTCCCTTTTTTTAAGCGAAACAAATCTTTCTTCGGAATACATATCAGTATGCATAACATTGCCTGTTAAAGCGTTGCATATTCTCTCAATGGTCTGTATCTCGTCTTTTGAAATGTTTTTTTCCCAATCTGATCTGAAACAAAGGAGTATTCCGTCCCGCTTTTTTATTTCATCTGAACAATCTATAGACATAACTATATCCGGTGTCAAAATTACTCTTGTTTTCGAAAATGTATCCCGCATGTCCAGATATGACTTTTCTTCACGTGCAACAAGCAGAAGATTTCTGTTTCCAGCATAAACCTTAGATGCAGTTTTCTTTTCTCTTTTTCCTTTTTTCGTGTCTGGAAAACACATGGTTTGCGGCATGGAAACAATCAAATTTTCCGAATATTTACGAATTATTTCTTCACGATGTTTCTCATGTTGAACTGTATTCCCGATGCTTCCCCCGCCCCGAAGTATGATTACATCACCGGGCCGAATTTGCTCGGCAATTTCACGCCTGTAGCGGGTATAAACCGCTTCGTATATATAGTGTTTCGGAATATCTGAATAATACTTTTCAAAAAAACGTCTCTCCGCAATTCCTATTGCAATATCGCCTATATTGTTATGACCTTGTTCCAGCAAGAACCAAAAATTGACCCCCTGCAACCTTTGCAGCCCTCGCAAACAATATTCCGGATCATTTAGGCGGTAGTCTTGTTCGTCTGCAAGACGTTGTCGGCGTTTCTCGCAATGGGCGGAATAGGGTTCGTATATTATTCTGTGAAGAATCTTTTTTTTCAAACACATTCTTTTAATGTATTGCTTAAACATTCTTTATCTCCAAATCGGGCAGTTGCAAATATCCCCAATACGTTTTATTCCAAGTAAGCTTCGTCCCACCATCCTTTTGAATAATCAGAAATGATGCTGCATCAACAATTACATCCAAATGTTGTTCTGCGCCGTATTCGTTAATAAGGTATACAGCAGGTTTCAGTTTGTATTTTCCCGGAGCAAGACCAATCAGCGACATTTTTATTCTTATAGTATTTTTAGCAGTTGAAAACGGAGTTACTGTCGTTGCCATGGCAACAGGCGTATCATCAGCAGCATTTATAACTAATCTCAACATTAAATCATCACGTATTTGAAACGTTTCCATGTGTAGGATAATTTCCATATTTTCACCCGAAGTATATGTTGCATATTCTTTGTTGAATTGCAACATAACCATTTCAACAACAGGTTTTGTTGGGACTCCTGTGTGTTTTTTGTTCTTTAAATTGACCGTTTTTTGAAGTTCTTGAACGGCAGCTTGCGCATAAATGTCTATCGCCTTTTCCACGTCCCCGTCAAAAATCAGCTTTCCGTGTTCAAGCACGATGCATCTTGTACAAAGCTGGCGAATCGTGTTCATATTATGGCTGACATAGAGCACGGTACGGCCTTCCGAATTTGCTGCATCGTCCATTTTGCCGAGGCATTTTTGCTGGAACTTCATATCGCCGACGGCGAGAACCTCGTCCATAACCATGATTTCGCTGTCCAGATGCGCGGCAACGGCAAACGCAAGTTTAACATACATGCCGCTTGAATAGCGTTTCACGGGAGTATCTATGAACTTTTCCATCTCGGCAAATTCGACTATCTGATCGAATTTTCTGTCTATCTCCGCTTTCGTCATGCCGAGAATTGCGCCGTTCATATAGACATTTTCCCGCCCGGTCAGCTCGGGATGAAAACCCGTGCCGACTTCAAGCATGGAAGCGATCCTGCCGTTATAACTTATTGTACCCTTTGTCGGCGCGGTTACACGTGAAAGCAGCTTCAGCAGCGTGGACTTGCCTGCGCCGTTATGCCCGATTATGCCGAGGGCTTCACCCTTTTTCACCTCAAAAGACACATCATCCAGCGCGAGGAATCTTTCTCCCGTGCGTTTTGACGAGTCGGAGCCGATCTTGCTGTTCGGGTCCTCCCGGCCTTTTATACGCGCCATTAAGCTTTGCAGATCACCGCGCAATGTGCCGCCGCCGATTGCACCGAGGCGGTATTCCTTTGAAACATGTTCTATTCTGATTGCAATTTCGTCCATTTTTCTTTCCTCAGACGGTATCCATAAAAGTCTTTTCCACCCTGCTGAACAGCACAATGCCGATGAAGAGCAGGGCAAGAGTTATCCCCCAGCCGATGAAATAGTACTTCCATTCGATTGCGCCCGTTCCGAGATATGCATAGCGGAACAGATTTACAATCGGCGAGATTGGGTTGCACATATACAGTGCATGCCACTTCCCGCCGGGGGCAAAAGCGGTAAAACGGAACATGTCGTATGCAATTGGGGAAGCGTACATCCAGAGCTGCGTGCCGAACCCGACAAGCATCGCAAGGTCGCGGTACTTCGTTGTGAGCGCGGAAATAATTATACCGCAGCCGAGGCTGAGCATTGCCAATTGCAGCACGATAAGCGGAGTCATCAGCATCCACAGGTTAGGCTGCACCCCTTGTTTTGCTGCTGCATAATAAACAAGAAAGATAATCAAAAACACATATTGAATCGCAAGGCTGATAAGCTCTGAAAAAACCGTTGAAATCGGCATTACAAGCCGGGGAAAATACACCTTTCCCATTGTTGCACTGTTGGCAACAAAGGTATTCGCCGTTTGTGTGAGGCAGTTTGAAAAATACGTCCACAGTACCGTTCCCGACAGATAGAATACGAACGACGGCACACCGTCGGGCGCCAACCCCGCAATATTTCCGAACACAAGCGTGAAAACAACCGTTGTCAAAAGCGGCTGAATTATCGCCCATGCAGGCCCGAGAACGGTCTGCTTGTATTTGGACACAAAATTACGCTTGACAAAGAGGAAAATCAAGTCGCGATACGCGAACACCTCTTTTAAGTGCAGGTCAAACCAGCCGCTTTTGGGCTTTATGACCGTGTTGAAATGTTGTTCGTTCATTAGTACTCCTTTGGATTATAACAATGAATAAAGCTGCTTCAAAATTGCGGAATTATCGCGTTCGAAATCGTGGTTCTGCAATTCCGCATGTATGCTCTCTCTCAATTTCGGCGAGTTGTAAAGCCGCATTACCGCTGCGGCAATTGAATCCGCATCTGATTCGCAAAGCAAACCGGTCTTTTCATTGTCAATCTGCTCCGCCGCAGCGTTTCGCGTCGCAATTATCGGCACAGCCAAAAGCCGCGTTTCCAATACCGTGACGCAATGTCCTTCAAACCGACTGGGCTGTACATAAAGATCCGCGCAGCGGATATACGGGTAGGGATTTGACTGCATTCCGAGCAGGGAAACACAGTCTTCCAATCCGAGCCGCATTATCTGCTCCCTGAGGGCGGACTCCTCCGGCCCTCCGCCGACTATGTACCAGTGAAATCCCGTGAACCCGTCAGCAATAAGTTTTGCGCAGGCATCAACAGCAATATCCATGCCCTTAGCATGCGACAGCCTCCCGCAGGAAACGATATTGAAGCAAACCGCAGAAAATTTCACTGTCGGGACGTCAAGTCCCTTCTCCCGCACGCCGTCGATATCGATTATGTTGTTGACCTAAATAATCTTATCAGCATATTTCGAACGGTATGTGCGCAGTTTTTCCGCCAATGCAGGCGAAACCGCAATTACCTTGTCTGCCTTTCTGTATCCGTATGCATCGTGATACTCCCGCCGCATTGCGCCGTGATGATAAAACATCAGAAACCTATCCGCCGAGACGGCACGGACAGCCGTTTCGGCAGCGCGATCGCTGTATATGACCGCCGTATCAAAATGTTCGCCTTTGAGCTGCTTTTTCACGTACGAGGCATAGCATTTTGCCTCCGCGGCGCGAAAAACGACGCGAAGCGCGGACCATATGAAACGGCGGAATTTCGCTGCATTCTGCGGTTCCTCCATGATATTGTACAAACGCTTGCAGCCGTACCCCTTTGGGAACGTCACTTTGTGTTGTCTGTCGGAAACTATCAGGCGGCACTGCGGCGTTATTCTGTCCGCAACGTCCAAGCTGTCCCTCAAAACAAGACAGGTCACGTCAAATCTGTTGTAATCAAGGCGATTAAGCAAATTCACCAATGCCGTTTCAATCCCGCCGATCCACAGGGCTTCGGTTATAAAAATCAGCTTCTTTTTCACTTTTCAAACCCGCTCTTGTTCGGCAAAATGCTCTCGAATGCCTTGCGCAGCCGCAAAGCCAAGCTGTCGAAATCCACGGCTTTTTCTGGATCGTTTACGCAAAGCATATCATGACTTTGTTCGCAAATTATTCTGCACAGGTTGTCAACGGTGCTTTCATCGGTGCAGGAAACAAAATTATCCGTGTTGAACGGCGCGAAATTCCCGCTTGCTATCTGCCACCACAGGCAGACCCATTGGTTCACATCATCGGCGCAGCGGAAACGGTGAAGAGTCGTGCGTTTCAGCAATTCCGGTTCGGCATTCCAAACGGCCTCAAAAGTACTTTTGGTGTATGCGGCGGGAGCGTGAAGGTTTTTAAACCCTGTAAAATAATCCGGGAACAGTTTTTCAACAGCTTTGGTGCGAATGTTGTCCTGCCAACGATAAACGCGGTTCACGTACTTTTTCCCGAATTTTTTCACCTGCTTACGCTTGTTGAAATGCGCATTTACAACACCGAGATCGTTAACCGCCGCATGCTGCCAGATTCCGATTTCACCGATGAGTCCTATCGGATGCTCTTCCCCGCAGGTGCATGGTTGTCCGCCGCGGAAAAAAGCAGTTTCGGGCATCGGACGAAGAGGAAACATATCGTCATTAAAATAAACAAAATGCTCCGCAAGCCCCGGAATCCGATGAATATTCATTTCAATTGCATGGGAGCTGAATGTCGGCAAAGCAGCCTTAGGAAGGAAATCCGAATGCGAGACATGACTCAATTTCGGATGATCCAAATTCAGGAATTCGGGAACATGCCCGCAGGTAACAAAATGAATTTTGTGCACCCACGGCGTAAATTTCTCAACGGCGCGGAACCAATAGGGCATAAGCCCCCAATCCCGAAAACGATTGACGGAGTTGCTGTCGTCCGTCACCGCTCCCTGGTATTTAGCCTTTTCCGCCCGCCACTCCGGGTCGTTCCCGTCCACCCAGAGAACAACAAAATCAATGTCCATGTTCACACCTCATGTGATCTTTTTCCCCACAAACGGGATCTTTCGGATAAGCCAAGTCAATGCAAGGCTGAGTGCATAAAGGCAGGCCACCCTCAACAATGATGTTATTAACGGAAGTGACTTTATAACCGGAGTCGGAACAAATTCATTCAATATTGCATGAATGCAGTACACACCGAATCCGCATTCAGTAAACACGGCAAAAACCTTGCGCGTTCTTTCGCTGTAATGTATCTTTGAGATTTTCATAACAAAAAATGCATAAATCGCCGCTGAATACAGTATAACATTCGGTTTCATGTATTGTTTTACGAAGTCTGTTTTTCGCAGTTCTTCGCTTATAAAGCACTCCGCTGCAATTGTTGCAATCAGCATCAGTATGCCGATAACATATATTGCAGTCTCTGTTTTTTTGCTCATATTGTCCTTTTTGCTGTATAAAAAGTACCCCAGCATAAAGTATCCCATATACCCGGTTACAGCTCTTAATCCTGTTCTCTCAATAAAATCCGAAATCATCCCGCCGATTTTCGGAACATAGATAAGATACTGCGTCACAACGTTCACGGCAGCAAACATAATCAGAAAGTACGCAAGTGTTTTTCCATCCGCTGCTGCCTTTCTCAGAATCGGGGTCAATAAGTATAAGCCTGCCAACGAATAGAGAAACCAGAGATGATACGGACCGTGGATAAACTCTGCAATAACACCGAAAGTGCTCAAATGGCTGTAGCTCCCGGAAATTAACCCGTATGCCGTATATACGCCTGACCAAACAAGGAAGGGAACAATAATATGCGGAAGGTACACAGTGAGTATTTTTTTTGTGCTTACATCCCTTTCGGGATCAAGGAAAAACCTTCCGGAAATCATGAAAAAAACAGGAACACACCATACAATGGCGGCATGCATTCCCCTGTACATATATTTTATCATTAAATTATCTGTCAGTGGATTCAAACCGCCGTGGATCATTATCACCGCCAACGTTGCCAGCAACCGCAGGATATCCAATTCAGTTTGACGTTTGTTTTCAGCCATTTGATTTTTCCTTTCTTTTCTTCCCTACAAGCATTGGGCAAAATCGGTTAATCGCAAAAATCAGAACGGCTTCAACGGCGGCAATCAAAAGAAAACTGCCGACAACCCAAAGCGGACTGCTTCCGATTTTCACGGTATAAAGTACAAGTTGGTGCGTACCCATTATTGTTAAAGCATTCTGCCCGATACAGCCGACCCATTTCCACGGAATTAACCGAGCAATCCCCATAACAAAGTACGTTCCGCAAATTCCGCTTACAAGATAAAGCACGGGATTATTCAGTTTGCCGCTGAAAAAGCTGTTGTTTATCGACAGTTTCAAATACATTGCTGCCGCTGCGGCAGTGAGTGCAAAAGCAACGCAGATTCTCCATGTTTTAAATTCGGTCAGCGGTTTATTCAGCAGATTGCCCGCCAGCATAAACACAAAGCCGAGTGCGCCGCGGAAGATCAATGTCGGAACATGTCCTGCCGGCATAAACCGAAGTGCAATGCAGAGCAAACCGCCGCCGATTCCCCACGCAAGTTTTTTGGGAAAACGTATATATAAACAATACAGCGCACACGCCGCAAACATTGCCGGCAAAAACCAGTCCGCGCCGATGTTGCAGCGGAAAGTCAGCATCAACCGCAGCCCTTCCGCAATTGATACGGAACGAAGCACAAAATGCTTATACAGAATCGCAACGCACTCAAAAAACAGATACGGAACAAGCAAGGTTTTCGCCTTATGCAAAAAATAACTGCCGACGGATCTCCCCCGCCATTTATCGCCGTTCGTAAGCATTCCCGACAGAATGAAGAATGCCGGCATATGAAACGAATCCAAAAACTGCTGCACCAAAACATACGGTACAATATCGTATTTCGGGTTTGCGTAATTCAGAATATGCCCCAAAACAACCAAAGCAATTAAAATCGCACGAGTGTTGTCAATATAGGAAATTCTTTTAGTCATGTTTTCTGTCCGCCCTGTTTATTCGATAAAAGCTGCTGCTTTTCACCGCCACTGCAAGTTTGTGCCGAATTTGAACCAATCTGCTGCACAGATAAATTTTTAACGGATGCGGCTGTTTTAAGCGGCAGTATTTTCCCCTGTTATGCTGCGCAACCAGACTGCGGATTTCGGAAAACGAAGCATAGTACATCCTCTGTTTCAAAAGCATGCTGTACAAGTTTTCCACGTGTTCACAGGGAATTCCGAGAGTCTTAAGCCCTTGCTCAAACGGCTGCATGTACTCCGCAAGATTCTCAATCCTTTGCAGTCTCCTGTATGCACTTCTCTCGTCCTCCGCCTGTCTGTATCTGTAGATCGGCTTTCTTAAGGAATAAATTTCTTTACAGAACGGCAGCAGCTCAAGCACGAACAGATAATCCTCCATAAGGAACATGTCCTCGCGAAAACGTGTTCCGCACTTTTTCAGTAAATCGCTGCGAAGCAATTTGTTGCAAGCGGTTGTTAATGAGTTACTATTATAATATTCGGCGAATGTTTGTTTTAATTCTCCCAGTGTCACAGAACCTTCCGACGGAGGATTAAGGGTTTCCCGCAGATACATCTTCCCGTTGTTATAATAATCAAAACTCATGCCGAACAATAACATATCAGGCTTTTTAAGCAAAGCTGTTTTCAAAACACCGCGAAGCGAATCTTCGTCCACCGTGTCATCAGAATCCACAAACCAAATATACTCCCCGCGTGCTTCGTCAATCCCGCAGTTTCGTGCCGCAGACACACCCTTGTTCGACTGATGAACGCATCTGATTCGCTCATATTTTCCGCAGAGCCTGTCGCACAGTTCCGCCGTGCCGTCGTTCGAGCCGTCATCAATGAGCAGGATCTCATAATCCGATAATCCGCAGACCCGAATGCTTTCAACTGTTCTTTCCAGCGTTTTAACGCAGTTGTAGCAAGGGATAATAACGCTTATTTCCATGTTACTTTTACCTTCCCATCAGCTCTAACGAGCTTGGTTCTTTTACTTCCCAGAAAAAGCGAAACTCCGACAATAGACTAACGTTCGATTTCAACGTTTGAATATAGAACATCGTAATTGCAATGCTTATTAGTAAGTAGGCCACTACACGCATTTTACGCGGTAAACGTTGTCCGTCACATTCCAATCTGCCACCGTAATCTGATTGCAATTTGCTATCTAACACGAGTGGAACGAACACCACGGAAAACTGAAAATAATAGTCAGCAAGTCGTGTAAATACATTATCATATACAGAAAACGCTTGCAACATTGTTGCAATTACCATAATGTTGAATAAGTAACGGTAAATTCTATTGCTGTCCCAAAGCGGATGAATCACTGCCGAAATAATCAGCATTGCAAGCATTGCAATAAACTTTCCTCCGACATATTCTGCAGCATTATACTTCACTTCATCCTCGTAATACAAGTTTGAGGCCACACTTACGATTTGATCCCTTAAAAGCATGATACTTACTGTAAGAACTAAAAGACCAATGAAATAATACTTATCCGTTTTTTTATGCGCCGCAAAGTATGCTACCAAAAAAATACTGGCTGGCGGATGAAACAAAGCCGCGAGTATCACGAATAGAAGGAATTTATCTTTTCGTGATTCGATAATTGCACTCATTGCCCACATTATGAAAGCCATGGCGATAGTTTGCTTTAATGCTGACATTGTGAATATATAGTATCCAAGTCCTATATATAATAAGTAGCTTAAATATGGTGATGATGAGTATCTAAACACAAAACATCCCAGAGATATAGCTGAAAATGCTGCAATAGCAAATAAGCATATTTCAAAGCCCATGCCCATCTGTCCAAACAGTCGATATATAATTTGTGTTCCGATTGAATCACGACTTTCAAAATCGAGTCGCCACGACTCACTGTTACATTGGATGAAGGCATAACAATAGTGGTATACGTCTCCCATTCGCCAAGAACGCAATCCGCTAAATAGCGTCATTACAACCGTCACCAATTGGATGCAGTGCTTCTTGTCACTCGTTTTCTTTTGCGAAAATGAGTAAGAGACTGCAATGAGGGACACAAGCAAAAATATTCCGATATGCAAATAAAGTCGCATTGTTTATACCGAATTAGTCCTTATAATTCAATAATATGCCCGTAATTCGTTTTTTTGCCTTCCTTCGTTATCGCTACAGGAGAGCCGTATCTCCAAGATAGTTTTGATAAAAACGTGTCGCCATGTTCAAGTCTGTCAAAGAGTTCTGCTGAAAATGGCTCATTTATTCGGGTCATTAGTTCTCCACGTAGCAAATTGTTGTTTGGAAGCGCATTAATTGTATCTGCAACTTCGGGCAAATACCTGCACGCAATATCGAAAAGGTAATCAAGAAGCAAATACGCTATTATTCTATCTGTAACTTTCCAATAAGAAAAAAGCATATCACGAACAAATGCAAACAGCGGGAAATCTTTTGCTCCGGCTATGAAATATCCTACCCATCTTGAACGCGAAAAATAAAATGCTTCGTTATCAACTGATCTTGCCGTGTAAAAACGTTCACTAAACAAATAGTCAGGTATAGGTTGCGAAATAAAAACTGTTGAATCGATCCATACCCCACTATACTCAGCAAGTAGAGATATACGCACTATATCTGAGTAGTGTGCATGCCCTATATTTCCGTCATTGTGTTTCTTTTCGATAAAATCCGGCAAAGTCACATAGTCGTGCAGGTTGTCCTTCGATAAGAAAATTACTCTGTGTCCGTTTGCGTTGCGCCTAATGCTTTTAATGCAAGCCTTAACTATTTCAGGGGCGGTTTCTTCACCTGTCCACCAGAACACCCAGATCGGTTCATCAACTCTTCGTGATTTACTCACAGTTACTCTATACGTATCAGAACTGCTGATTACACTTGAGCATTTTCTTTCGATGTCACCTATGATATACTCATCTTTTTTCTTCAAAGCAGCTAACACTTCCGTCTTTGATCGATTCAGAAAAATTGCCTTTTCGGACTCATAGCATATATCTGCATATGTTTTTCCATAGTTTGATTTAATCTGTTTGTACGTTTTTCGTTGATTTATTTCCCACCGCAGCCTTCTGTAAATCTTCAACGGCACTCTACTTATGATGTTTTCTTTCATTTTTTCTCCTTTCAGTTTCAAGGAACTTCTGTGCTTCGTATGCTGATTTTTCGCACTTAAAGTCCTTCCCGCGCAGCTTTGCCTGCTCTGCATAGTGCGAAAGCAAGCCGGGTTCGGTCAACATTCGTTTGACGCCTTCATAAAATGCTTCGTCATCGTTTGCGGTAATTAAGCCGTATTCGCTGTCGCCGAGGATCTCACGCATGCCCGTGCAATCCGTGGTTACGACCGGCGTGCCGAGAATAAGGCTTTCGACAACAGTCGTGCTGAATCCTTCATACAAAGAAGAACAAACATACAGATCCGCACACTTCAACATAGGATACGGATTGTTTTGGAAGCCGCATAAAGCAGCAGAATCGCCAAGCTCGTTTTGCTTGATAAAAGTCTCAAGGCTTTTTCGCTCTTCACCCTCTCCGAGTATTCTCAGGCGATGATGTATGCCTTCATCCGTCAGTCGCTTATGTGCGCGCAACAACCTATCAAAGCCCTTCTGCGCTGTCAGTCTTCCCACAGCAACAACCAAAGGCTCTTTTTTAGTCATTTCTTCGCTAAATATCGGATCGAATGCAGGCATATCAGCTTTCAGCACCACTTCAGTATCATTATAGCAATTATAAACAGTGCCAACCTTTTCGGCCATGTCATACATTTCTATAAAGCTCTTCTTAACATCTTCTGACACACATACGACAGAATCATATTTTCGATAATGAACTGCCGTACTTTTTATGAACTTGTCAACATTGCCCGCCTTCTTTTTCAAATCACAATGAACCCATGCCAATTTCAATGCTTTTTTATTTGTTGAGCCCGCCATGATTTTTGTTGAACCGCATTCAAGATAAGCAGCCTCAATATCATAATCGCCCTTGATATGCAGCGGGTAAGTCAAACCGAGTGCCGCTTCTGTCCGCATCAGCAAATCCGTCATGCGATTCTTTGCCGGATAGCAGTATTTATATTTAATGCCCGGTGCGAGTTTTTCCTTCACGACCTCGGGATAGAGCGTCTGAACGGTTATCGAAAACCGCTCCTTGTCCATTGCGTTTACAAGGTTGCAAAGAACTTTTTCGGCCCCGCCGCCGGAAAGGGATTCGATGAAGAAGAGGATGTTAATCACGAGTTCAAGACCCTCTTAACTTTATTAATTACTCGCTTACACAATGGTGCAACATCACTTATTCTCAACAGGGTGATCCGCATCCAATTGGGCATTTTGTGTAATGTCTTATCACCCCGTCCAATCAATCTATCCAATTTGACTACTTCATTGCGGTAAAAAGAAAGTTGAGTACGATAGTTACTGAAATGAATTAATTTAACTGAATAGTCATATCCCGTAGGTGAATGAAACACCGCACGCGGAACAGAGATGTCTGCTTCTAATCTTTTTCTTGATGGTGCGAAAACTAATTCGCCAGGCATATCAACCGGTTCAAACTTGCATACTGCCATACCAAGAGCAAGCAACGGTTCATCTGCCGGATCAGCAAATCCGTTAAAGCTGTAGTCATGATAGTTTTTTTCACAATTGATTGCAATTTCAAAAACATGCCTACAAGCATCTGTATTACGCATATAATAGACGCCACCATTAAAATCAGGAATAAAAGAAATATCAGTTCCATACTGTTTCATTCCAGATGGAATAAACCATCCTCTTCCGCAATTCAAATCACGCCATGCATATCCAAACAGTGAAAAATCACCTGCGTCACAAAAAATATCCCACCATGTATTTAAATCGCCATAAGCCAGACTGTCTGCATCAATAAAAATCGTCTCTTCAAAAGGCAGCTCTCGGAAAAGTTTTAATTTATCGTTATAGCTGTTGGATGCATCGCTAATCACGATTACTTTATCAAACTCCGAAGTATACTCGTTCTCTCGATCGCTTATTATTGCAAACGGAAACGGGTTCTTAGCAAACAATCGATATGAATGCAGAAGATTTCTTGCTAATTTGTAGTAGCGCTCCTGACCCGTGGCAATTGTGACAAAACCTTTTCTTTGTTGTTTTTTCATATAGCAATCTGTTATTTGTTTATTGATTCAGTATATAAGTCGCACAGTCGTTTCGCAAATACCCGAGAATCAAAGCCGAACTTCTCAACAGCATTCACAACTGCAGACTTGTCTGCGCGATTCATGCTTACCGCTTTCTTAATTGCATCAACCCATTCCGCCGCACTCTGGTCTAATTTAAGCCATTGAACATATCCTATTCCGAAATCGACTTCATTGGAATATGTATCCGCTGTCACGCATGGCAATCCTGCTGCCTGCGCCTCGATCATTACCAACGGCATTCCCTCATAAAGCGACGGCAAAAGAAACGTTGACGACTTACGAATAAGTACATCGATATCGCTGCGTACACCAAGCAGGAGCATGTATTTGTCTACATTACGTTTTTTTATTTCGTTTTTAACACGCTGTTCATATGCATTTCCGTTGTTGCCCACACAGAGAATGCGTATTTTTTCCCCACGCTTTTTCAGTTCTTGAGCTATTTCTGCCGTAAACAGTTGATTTTTAATCGGGGAAAAACGGCCAATCTGAATTATGTTTATCCAATCGTCCTCACAAAATTCTCCTGATTCTTTTTTGTCGTAATAATCAATAAACTTTTTTGTGTCAACTGAATTAAATATCAGATGATAGTTCGCTTCATGTGTTTTTTTGTCACCGTAAAGAAATCGCCCCGCCGGAGTAGAACAAGCACAGAACTCAGTTCCGTAACGCAATATCCACCTGCGCATAACAGCATTATACAATATGCGAACTACGCTCCGTTTTCCACTGCCGTCATCATCTGACCAGTTATGCGCATGAACGAAACGGTGCTTAACGCCTGCCATTTTCGCTGCGAACAACACCATGCCGCTGTGAAATAATTCATGTGAATGAACAATATCATATTGGCCTTCTTTCATGATTTTATAGAGTGCTTTGCATTGGCGAATGAAATGCCGACCCTCCGTTGCCGGAATGCGGATACATTTTCCGCCCAATGCCTCAATCTCATCTTGATAGAATGGGTGGCTCATAGTTGTGGTAAAATCGATTTGGAACTTACCTCTGTCCGCATTGCGTATAAGATGCATCAACTGGTTCTCTATCCCGCCGACATCCATAGTGCCGGCTATAATCAATATTTTGGTTTGACTCATAAGCGCGCATTCCTCTGCTTCGACTTACAGCATATCAACAAATCTATCATTCGACTCCATCTCATCCGCACCGGCAAGGCAATACACCAACACTTCCAACCGACAGGCTTGATTTTTTCCGCGCGGTACAACTTGCAGATCTTCCGTATCTCTCGCCGCCGCTGTTTGGCCGAGCAGTTAAACTTCAGTAACTCCTTGCAGCAGGAATAGGCACTTCGGTAGGTCATCCATGCAAGCGCCGCCTCATAATAATGCGCCGACTCCGGCGAATGCTCCGTTGCCTGATAAGCTGCATACATCCGGCGGTTGACCTCCATCAGTTGCCCCGTCAGATAGTGGCGACCCTTGCGGGAAAGGGAATTCTCATTGCTTACATCAACATTATACAGTAAAGCATCTATCGATGAAATCGACTGTATGTGCATGGCATAGGAAAAAATAAACAGCTGATCCTCTCCTATGGAAAGATCCGTGCTGAAACGCAACCCTCTATTTTCAATTATCTTCCTTTTGAACGCCTTGCTCCAGAGAGAACTGAATAGGTACTGCCGCATAGAAAAAGAAATTCGTTTTGCAGCACCAACTTCGTCATCTTCATAAAACTCGCCCGTACCCCGTTCTGCGGATATGCTGCCAACGTTGCGATATCCAAACATCAGCAAATCGGGATTGCGCTGAGCCAGTGCTTGATTAATCACATCAAAGTAATCTTCCGACACATAATCATCGCTGTCCACGAACAAAACATATTCACCTTTCGCTTGTTCGAGCCCCAAATTTCGCGCTGAAGATACCCCGCCGTTTTCTTTCGATAAATAGCAAATTTTTGAATTCACATCAGCATATTCGCGGCAAATTGCATCGCTGTTGTCCGTTGAGCCGTCATTGATGAGAAGAATCTCATAATCAGAGAAGCGCTGATTTGTAAAGCTGTCCAAGCAGCGGCGTATGGTCGTTTCTGCGTTATAAACCGGTATAATTATCGAAAAAATCAAATCAGTCATCAAAATTAAGCAGTCTGCAAACGGTTTCCGTTATTATGCTTATATCATATTTTAATACGGCTTTCATGTTGTTTGCACCGATTTTACGGCACAGCACATCATCAGCAGCATATTGATCCATTCGTTCCGCGAAGCCGCTGACATCATTGGTGGCACAGCTGAACCCAGTCACACCGTCTACAACATAATCCGATACTCCGCGAATGTTCGATGTCAACAAAGGCAGTCCGCATGCCATTGCCTCCAACGCTGCAAGTCCAAGTCCGTCACGCATGGAGGGAAAAGCAAACAAATCGGCCGTATTAAGGATCTCCGGAATATCGTTACGATAACCCAAAAAACAAATTTGCTTCGAAACATCCAAATCATTTGAAAGTCGAATTAACCTGTTCAAAAGTTCACCCTTACCGCAGATTCCGTAAAAGATATGTGGATTCGCTGTTTTTGCTAATGCGCGTATCATAATTTCGTGATTTTTGTGTTTCTTCAACTCGCCTACCGACACAACAAAAAAGGCATCTTTCGGAACCCCCAATTCCCTTCGCTTTTCTGCTCTGTCAACCGAACATGTTGCAAATTTCACTGTGTCGAGCCCGATTCCATCAATCTTCTCCGTTCTTTTCGCATGAAAACCTTTCGCGCGCTGATAATCCTCTTCATTGATAGTAATGATCATGTCGCACAGGCGGGAGCAATACTTTTCAACAGGATAATAGAGCAGCCAATTTGTGAGCGGCGCACCTTTATAAAAATGGAATCCGTGCACCATATAAACGACTTTTGTGCCTTTTTTGCGCACAGTTTTTGCTGCAACGCGAGTCATAACGCCCATAACGGGCTCGTTTGTCCAGATCACGTCCCAACTGCGGCCGTTAATGATCTTCTTCAGGTCGCTTAAGCCTTTTCGATTGCGGAGCGAAAACGGATTCCGAACCAAGCGCACAGTATGGACAGGAGCAATGCCCGAAAGCACAGTGCGGAGTTCCTGTAAACGCCCGCCGACTTCGGAACATGCGAGTTCAACGGAAAACCCATGCTCGGAAAGGTATTTCACATGCGGCACGAGAAACTGAATCGCCATCAGATCCGTGCAGGTCAACAGCAGCCGCTTCATCCGATTGCCTCCGAAATACGCTTTGCAATACCGTTTGCATCCAATCCGAATTGCATCCGCAGATATTTTTGACTTCCCACAACCGAACAGTAAGTATCATTCAGGCCGATACGCAGCAATCTTGCATGCGCAGGCAGCTCAGAAAGAACTTCCGCAACCGCACTGCCGAATCCGCCTAAAATATTGTGTTCTTCAACGACTGCGATAATTTCAAAATCCTTTGCACAGCGCAGTATGGTTTCACGGTCGATAGGTTTAACCGTCGGAAACGAACAAAGCTCCGGGTTAATTCCCTTCTTTGCAAGAATATCCGCCGCACCGACAACCTCATCCAGAATTGCGCCGGTTGAAAAGACGGCGATGCGTTCACCTTTGTGTATTCGAACGGCCTGCCCAATTTTGAAATTTTCAATATCCTTGTGGATACGTTTTTCCCCGCCGCGCCCAAGCCGCAGGTAACATGTTCCCGGGTATTCCGCAATTGCCTTCGTTGCCGCTTCCGCCTCCGCAGGATCTCCCGGACAAAGTACCGCAACATTCGGCAGCGCACGCATCACGGCAATGTCCTCGGTTGCCTGATGACTCATGCCCAATGAGCCGTAAACAAACCCACCGCCGACGCAAACGATTTTTACATTTGCATCATGGTAAGCACAATCATTCCGTATCTGCTCAAGGCAGCGCAATGTCGGAAAATTTCCTATTGAATATGTGAATACAATTTTTCCCTCCCCGGCTGCTCCTGCTGCGGCAGCGGTCATGTTCTGTTCCGCAATTCCTGCGTTGACGAACTGATCCGGCAGCTGCTCCCAGAAGGGCTTCAGCACGCCGAACCCCAAATCCCCGGTGAAAAGCTCAATATTCGGATTATTTTTTGCAAGTGTAATTAATGTGCGAACAAAGGTATCTCTCATATCCAACCCTCCCTCGCAATATATGTCGGATGCCATCCGGCAGAAGTTGTGTGATCGATTCCTATATCCGCGCCCGGTTTCGGACGAGCGGGTTTTGCAATGCCGTTCGGCGTGTACGGATCTTTCACGCCGCCGGGCTTAACCGCATACAGTTCGGAAACGGCACAATCATACTCCCAACCGTCATGCGGAAAGCGGTAGTGCCAAAGAACATCGTTTTCCATGAAAGAAACACCCTTTCCTTTTACGGTATTTGCAATCACCGCCGTAGGTTTGTGCGCCGAATTATGCGTATCTCTGAGTGCAGTTTGAAGTGCATCATGATCATGTCCGTCGAGTTCGATAACATTCCACCCAAATGCGCGCCACTTTGCTCCGAGATCCTCAAGTTCCAATGTTTTTTCGCAAGTATCAAGGCTCTGCATGTGATTATGATCAACGATTGCGGTCAAGTTTTCAAGTCTGTAATGGTTTGCAAACAATGCAGCCTCCCATACGGAGCCTTCATCGCATTCCCCGTCTCCCAATACTGCAAAAACTCGGTGAAGCTTGCCATCCTGTTTTGCAGCCAGTGCCATACCCGCCGCAACGGACAACCCATGCCCAAGTGAACCGGTTGAAAACTCCACTCCCGGCAAATGGTGGGACACATGCCCGGACAGCCTGCTTCCGTCTGCATAATGTGTTTTTAGTTCTGCCGTGTCAAAAAAACCGCATTCCGCAAGTGCTGCATACACAGCTGCCCCTGCATGACCTTTGCTCATAATAAAGCGGTCGCGTCCGTCCCATTCGGGATCCTCGGACTTGTACCGCATAATATCCGCATACAACACTGCAATTATATCCGCTGCGGACAGCACCGAACCAATGTGACTCCCTCCGGATAAATGAGTCATTTCAATGCCGTGGCGACGAATCAGCCAGGCAAGACACTCGCTCTTTTTACTCATTTTGACACCTCGTTCAATTCCCGCAGCTCATCCGAATTCAGCGTCCAGCCTACAGCTTCCGCATTTGAAATAATCTGAGCCGGTCTTTTTATGCCTGCAATCACGACGGATCCGGGCATTGAATCAAGAATCCAGCGTATGGCGCAGGCTGAAATCGATTTTCCGCGTTCTGTGGCAATCTTTCTCAAAACCTCTACTGTTTGCATGTTTCGCTCCAATTTTTCGCCGTGAAAATTTATATAAATATCACGACTCCGACGGTCATCCGCGCCGAAATCTATGTTTCCTTTTGTATATTTACCCGTAAGAATTCCCTGACCGAGACTGCCCCATGTCATCGGCGTTGTTTTAAGTATATCCTGCGCCGCCAGCAAATCCTGTTCATTCTTTCGACAGGCGAGAGAAAGTTCGTCCTGACAACAGGCAAATCTGCCTGCATAAGGCCGCAGCTCGTTCATTCCGTTTGCATGAATATTGGACAACCCAAAAAAGCGGATTTTTCCTGCTTCTTTCAGCTTATCCAACTCACCCAATACATCTTCAATCGGTGTCTTCCCGTCCCGATAATGAATTGTGTAAACATCCACATAGTCCGTATTCAGTCGGCGAAGACTGCCTTCCAATGCTTTGCGGATGTATTCAGGCGAATTATCGTAGAAAGTTTGTCCGTTCCCTGCACGAACGCCAAACTTCGTTTCAATAACAGCATCCTTGCGGTGCGTGCCAAGCCCTTTGGCAAGAGTACGCTCTGACTGTCCCAAGCCATATGTATCCGCAGTATCAAAAAAATTCACGCCGACATCCAACGCGGCATGTATTGCAGCAAGGAGCTCATCCTCCCGCACACTCCCCCAGCCGTATCCGCCCATCGGACAACCGCCCATGCATAAGCGTGATACTTTCAATGTCGTATTTTCAAGAACTAAATAGTCCATGTCTATTTCTCTCTGTTGCTCTTTCCGACGACACGCATAGCTTTTTTTAAAACAGCAGTCACGGTCTTAAAGAAAAGACTCACATCCGTGCCGAAGGATACTTCCTTTGCATATCGTATTCTTAATTTGTTTTTCTTCTCAAGTACATATTTTTCGTACATTTCATCCGCATTTTCCGCACCGACAATTTCATCAAGGCTGATGAACTCAATGGAGCTGAAGTCCGTAATACCCGGCCGCACTTCAAGAATAATTTTTTCCTCGCCCTTATAGGCCTCCGTATAGCGCAAAAGTTCCGGCCGCGGACCCCCTGTTGTCAAGATAGAAACAACCGAAAGTTTGTAAATATTTTGTGACTCCGACAAAAGCAACAACAAAAAAAGACCGCCATACCAGGTAAATTTCTCACCCGATATGACGGTCAGTCTTTATTTTATGTCAATTTACTTTTCTTCTCCGAAGCACCTTTGCTGTCGAGCTGATGATGTACCAAACCAGATAGACCACAGCTCTGAAGAAAGCGAATACTGCAATCACAAACCCGAACAACGCTCCGATAATAGCGTTGAGTGCAAGGATTGCTACGCCCCTTGAAATGCTTCCGCCAATAGGAAAGACAAAGAGCATATACGGAATACCAAACGGGACCCCGACTACCATACAGAAACGGAAGAAATCAATCTGTCCATCTACCATATATATGTACTGCCCAAGCAGCAGAAGCAATCCGATTCCCATAAGAGGGAAAATACTATGTACTAAAAACTTCTTGCCCGGCATCTTGAATCTCCTCTCCGTTTTCATTTTTGTGCTGTTCAATATACTTGACTACTCTTTCGATGACATCATCGAACACGAACTTGATTTCAATGTGTTCTATGTCATAAACATACACCACGTCAATAAAAGTCTGAACAGCGGCTCTGGTGAGCTTTTCAAACACCATTGTTTGTTCGGTCTTTTCTCTGATTTCCGATACCTCACGGAAAATATCGTCCTCGGCAGTTGTTTCTCCATGAAGAAATGCAAGTCGCATATTCAGCTTGTCAATTTCTTCACTCAACTCACCTTTGCGGAGAATATAATCATCCTTGCTCAAATGACCGCTTGCGTAATTCTCATAGGCACGGACACGCTCGGCTTTTATATTCTCAATGGTCTTTTGCAGATTTCTCTGCTCGGATGCCAAATCTGTCTGCTGTGTTTCCTTTGTTTTCTCGGCAAGTTTCGCTAAATTTTCAAATAGCTCCAACTGCTTGCGGAGAGCGAACCACACCTGACCCTCGATGCGTTTTGCATCGTATCTCGCACCGCTGCAAGAGGACTTGTTGCCACTACTAACTCTGTGACTGCACACCAAAACAACCTCGGTCACATTCTGATAAGCCAAAGTCAGCCTGCAATTACCGCACCGCACCTTACCCGTGAGTGCTTCTCCTCGGTCTTGTCGGATGTAGTTCTTATTGATCTTTCGGACGGCAGCTTGTGCTGTTTCAAATTCTTCAACACTTACGATGGGCTCATGCACACCGTCCACGATAAATTGATCCCGCTCCGGCACATTCCTTCGTTCCTTGCCGCCTACCCGAACACCCGATGTTTGTCCGTGTACAATAGCACCTGTATAGGAATATGTTTTGATGATACGCCACACCTTGCATGTATCCCATATCCATTCTTCATCGGATACCACACGGTTCCATGCGCCATGTCCGGTTTTCTGTTGCCGATACTGTCCCGGTGTGGGAATGTCATGTTCATTCAGATATTCGGCAATCATCTTTGTTGTGTAACCCATTAAGGCAAGGTCAAATATCAATCTGACATAGGATGCCGCTTCGGGGTCTATCAGCCACTTGTGACCGTCCTCCTTGTCCTTGACATATCCAAACGGCACACGACCTGCGGTTGACACACCTTGTTTCCACTTCGTATGCAAAGCACTTTTGAGCTTCTTGGATAAGTCCTTACAATACAGTGTATTGATAAGGTTTCCGATACTCATTTCAAGTCCCATCGTTTTACCGATGTACTTATTGCTGTCATAGTTGGAATTAACGGCGATAAAGCGAACGCCAAGCACCGGAAAAATCTGCTCTAAGTAATCACCGACGCCGATATAATCTCTGCCGAGACGAGATAGGTCTTTGACGAGGATCGTATCAATCTTGCCTTGCTTTGCATCCTCAATCATTCGCTGAAAGGATGGGCGGTTGAAGTTAAGACCGCTATATCCATCATCCACATACTCGGCTATATTGTCCTCCGGCATTTCCATCATTGTCAGATAGCTCTGTAACAATAACCTTTGATTTTCGATACTGTTGCTTTCATCTTTCTCGTTTTTACCGAGATCGCCGTCTGCAATCGAAAGTCTTAAGTAGAACGCAATTTTCATTCCGAACCACCACCTTCCGTTGCCGTGAGAACACGGCTGAATATATCATCACACTTAAATCTGATTTCAATTCGCTCGGTACCGCTGACATACACTCGGTCAACAAACTTGTCGATAAGTTCCGCATGGCTTGTGTGATTTTTCAAGAACTGCTCCAAGTCCTTTTCCATTTCAAGGAACATTTTAATGTCCTTGTCCATTCTCCGCTTCTCGTCCTCCAAATCCGCCGCTTTATCAAGCAAGGTCTGTTTCTCATCCTGATACCGTTCTTTCATCATCTTGTAATCCTCGGCTTCTACAAGACCCTCGGCAAAGTTTTCATAGAGAGTACCGAGCTTTTCGTCCAGCTCGGCAATCTTGAAATACACATGATTGGTTTTTCCGTCAATAGACCGCTTTGCCCCGTTGTCCGCTCTCCCTGCTTGCAGATTGGCAATCAGTTTTTTCTGCTCGGAGAGGTTCGCCACCAAAAGGCGGATTTGCTCAACCACAACGAGCCGCAGGTATTCTTCGTGAATACGCTTGCCGCAGGCTGAGTGAATATCGTCGCCACGGCAGGAATAATACGCACCGTCAAGGGCAAGGTTGTATTTGCTGTGGGAATATCGTTCAAATGCCATGCTGTTTCCACAATCCATACAGAACACCTTTTGCGGGAAATAATCGATACTGCGTTCTCGGTTCTTATCGGCTGCTTCGTTTTCTCTCGCTCTCTTACGGCTGACTACAGCAAACATTTCCTGCACTCGGTTGAAATCCTCTTCCGATACCAACGCCGGATGTGTGTTCTTATGAATAATCCATTCTTCTTTCGGCACATGATACGCATCAATATTCTTATACAGCGTTTTTCTTCTTTTACCGTGAACGGTATCACCGGCATAGGTCTGATTGGTGAGAATACACTTCACTCGGTCAAGCCGCCATCTGTCCGTTTCCGGAACGGGTTTGTTTTCCTCATATGTTCTTTTGTAACACTCCGGTGTCAAAACGCCGAGCATTTTGAGCCGCTTTACGATAACAGAAAGCGGATGTCCCGAAAGAAACCAACGGAAGATGAGCTGTACCACGGGGGCTGTATCGGGGTTCGGCACAAGGATATTGTTTGCCTTATCGAGCCGATACCCGTAGATGCTTCGCTCTCTTTTCAAATCTCCACGCTGACTGTGAAGCTCATAATAGCTTGTAGCTTTACGGGAGAAGTCTTTGGCATACATCTCATTTACGAGATTCTTTATCGGAACAGCGATACTGTTTCGATCTTCTTCACGGCTGCTGTCAAAGTTGTCATTGATGGCAATGAGCCGCACATTCAGACGAGGAAGCAGAGTTTCTATGTAATATCCCGTTTCTACCAAATCTCTGCCGAAGCGTGAAAGGTCTTTGACCAGGATACATTGTATCCGTCCGCTTCGCACATCGTCCATCATACGGGTAAACTCCGGTCTTTCAAAGTTCGTTCCCGTGTAGCCGTTGTCGGTATAGGTATCCACCAAATCGTACTCGCTATGCTCTGCAACATACTGATAGAGCATGGTGATCTGCGTTTCGATACTTTCGCCGTTTTCCTTTTCTACGGAAAGTCTTGCGTATGCCGCCGTTTTTATCTGCGGCTTTTGTTTATATGTTTCGGCAGTCTGCTTGACAACCGCTATGGGTTGCTCCTGCACTTGCCTTCTGCTTTTTCTTGCCATTCTCTTATTCCTCCATCCATAGTATTTGCGGCAACTGCAAATAGGCTTCGATTTCCTTTATCTGCACTCTGACCGTTTCAAACTTTTCAAGAGTGGCAGAGGTAATGTACGGTTTCAAATCCTTTGAAGTCAGTTCTTTCGGCAGCTTCATATTGGCATAGAGCTTGACCCACGGATTTTCCGCACTTAACAAGGTTTCTGTTTCCTCAATTTTATCAAGCAAGGCTTGAAGCTCGACATCGTTCTCACTCTGTACTTTTGCGACATCAGACGGAGGTGTGTTCTCTTTCCAAGCGGCAAACTCAATTTGCAGCATACGGCGGTAAACTTCTTGTGCCTGCTCCCGCAGTTCGTTTATCCGTCCTTCTTTGTACTTTGCAAACTTCGGGGTAGCAAATGCCCGAATTGCTGTTTTTGCCTTTTCCTGCTCTTGAAGCAGAAGCTCACGCACCTGTCCGATAACCTCATCATAGGAAATCAACATTTTCGGATAGTCAAGTTCGTCCGGCTTCGGATATCGCAAACGGAAGATTTTCTCTCCAGTGCTTTGAGTGCGGTATTGAAAAATCTCCCAACCCGAATCGTAATCATAGAAAATTCCCGATAATGCATTGTTAATGGGACTGCTGATTGCTCGGCTCGCCTTTTTCTTCGCAAGCAAACTTTCTTTTGCTTTTCGAGAAACCTCGGCAGACACAATAGCAGGACAAGGAACAATAACCTTTACGCAGTTTATGGTTCTGACCCATTCCCCCATATAAATCGTGTTGGAGATAATGTTCCGTATTTGTGAACCAATCCACTCGCTTTTTCCCGTGCAACGATTATTCAACCCAATGCGTTTCATATAAATGTTCGGCGGTTCAATTCCGCGCTCGTTCATGATGGTTGCGGTCTGCTTCATGGTCTTACCCTCGCAGACAAGATCAAATACCATTCTGATGTTTTCAGCAACTTCCTCGTCTATGACAAGTTCCATTACGCCTTCCTTGTGGCGATATCCGTATTTTTCATAAACACGATTTTCCAATTTATGCCCGGTGGTTTCTTTACTATGCAGCTTGCGGTATTCCATCCGCTTGTTTTTCAGATAGGTCAATACTTCCTCTTGGGGATAATCTGCGGAGCAGAAGTTATCTTCCACGACGGCAAAATGGATACCGGCAGGCAGGAATACCAATGCCAGTACATCATAAGCATGATAAACCGTTGTACCGAAACGGTAGATAGAGTCCATTACCACAAGGTCAAATTTGCCCGATATAGCGTCCTCTTTGAGAGAGCGAAAAGCCGTATCTTCGTTTCTATCCTGCTTGCGGTCAGAGTACTTCTTTTCAATTTTCCATTTCCGTGCTGATGCATATTTGGCGATTCTCTCGTTTTGCCGAGAGATAATATCAGACGGTACTTTCTCCATAAGGCTGCAGGACATGGTTCTCGTATAACTTACACAGATCATACGCACACCTCCTGTCCGCAGGCTTCACGATACTGTTCGGCTCGCTCGATAAATTCGTAAATCTCATCTTCAAAATTCAGATGGATTTCGATACGGTCTTTACTGAACACAAGCACACGGTTTATCAGCATGACCATTTCTTTTCTGCCCAGCGTTTCAAGGGTGCTGATTCTCTTAAAGTCCTCCATCCACGGGCGGAGGTGAATATCGGTAGAAAGCAAACGCTCTCTTTTTTCTTCCAAAGCGGTTTTGGCTTTTTTCGTTTCTTCCATCTTCAAGCTGAAGCGCTGATTGTACTCGGCATATTCTTCCTTGTCGATAACTTCAGCGACCATATCCTGATACAAACGCTCCTTTAAGTCGCAGTATCGCTCAATCTCTCTGTTCAGCTCTCCGATCTGCGTGTTGAGTGCTTTTACTCCATATTGTTCCTTTGGCAGTTCGGTGATATGCTGTAAAATCTTATCGGCTTCCACAAGCAAAGCAAGCTGTGTTTTCACGAAAGTGATAACTGCACTCATCAGTTTTTCTTCGCTGATGATATGAGAGGTGCATCCCTCACCATTACGATAGCTTGAACAATGCAGATAATAGTAAACCTTATTTTTCTTTGCGGTGGATCTGCGCACCATGTTTTGCTCACAATCTCCACAGCGAACCAATCCCGAAAGCGGATAGACATTCTTTTCGCTCGGCGCGGTTCTGGTGTCAAGCTGCATGATCTCCTGCACTCGGTCAAAGTAGGTTCGGGGGATGATCGCTTCGTGTGTATCCTGCACCCGTATCCATTGTTCACTTGATACCGCGCGGGACTGCTTCACCTTATAATTGATTTTCTGATTTTTGCCCTGTACCATCACTCCGGTGTAAAGCTCATTCTCCAAAATTCGGATAACACTTTTTGCTCCCCAACTCGGTGTGGTTGATGTTCTGAAACCGCTGTTGTAATTGTAGCCAAGCATACGCTTATATTCCATCGGCGGAAGAACACCCATCTTATTGAGCTCTTCAGCGATTGCCAAAGCACTGAATCCGTCCAGTTTCAGATTGAAGATGAGCTGAACAATTTCGGCAGCATACTCGTCAACGATAAGATGATTTTTGTCCTTTGGGTCTTTGAGATACCCGTAGGCAGCAAAGCTCCCAATGAATTTTCCGTTCTTTCGTTTTACATCAAGCTGGCTTCGTACCTTGATAGAAATATCTCGGCAATACGCATCGTTGATTAAGTTCTTGAACGGCACAATGATCTGTTCTGCATCACCCGATTCCTTGGCATTATCATACTGATCGTTTATTGCGATAAAGCGTATTCCCATAGCGGGAAATTTCTTCTCAATATACCGTCCGACCTCAATGTAGTTTCTGCCGAAACGGGAAAGGTCTTTCACGATGATGCAGTTCACCTTTTGCCGTTTGATGTCCTCCATCATTTTGATAAACCCCGGTCTTTCAAAGTTAGAACCGGTGTACCCGTCATCGACATATTCACGGAAAAACTGCAGGGACGGTTTATCACTCAGATAGTTCTCGATTAAAAGTCTTTGGTTGGCAATACTGTCGCTTTCGCTTTTATCGCCATCTTCTCTTGAAAGTCGCAAATAGACTGCGACTGAAAACTTTTTCTGCTTAAAAAGCATAAAGCCACTGACCTCCTGTTCTACTGTGGCAACATCTGTTGCTTAACATAGTAAACCAAGAAATCAATGGCTTCTTGAATTGCACAAGTTGCTCTCGGCAACTTGATATTATTTTGACCCGACATCATTATACCACATTTTCTCGGTTTACGCCATAGTTTTTTGAAAAAAGTTCATCTGTTCACAAAAAAGATTCAATTATCTGTGTCTGCGTTCATTGCCGCCTTCAAGCAATCTTCCAATCGCTGCTGCCCGGTAAAACTGATTTTTACCACCATTCCTTTATGGCGATAGCAGTACGGATTTTTGATTTGACGGATGTAATCGTGCAGACGTTCTTCATAAGGAAGGTCTGTGTTGATTACTACTTCATCGATGTCCATAAGCTCGGAAGCATCGACCTTGCGAATGTCAACTTCTTTCATTTTGTTTAATTCCTCTCTGGTGATTTTCGGGGTTTTATTACGCATAAAAGCTACCTCTCTTGTTTTAGGATTTCACCTAACCCACAGCAGAGGGGCGATTATTCAAGTAGTTGCGAACAATATTTCAAAAAATTTTTCGCTTCCATCTATCCGCAACGCCATTTGCGAATGGCTTATGCGGTCTGTCGGCAAAGTTTTATCCGTCTCCGCCTCCTTTCCCTTTGCCGTCCGATACTACTCTTTCGCCGAGTTGTCTTTGTATTTTTCTTGTTTTTTCAAACATATTTCAAAAAATACTCAGCCATTAACCCCGTAGAACGGCTAAAGAGTAGAGGGGATACTTTGGAGAGCAAGTTTCGCCTATGTAAGACAAAAACTCAAATCTTCCGATTTTCATCTTTGCTTCCTGCGGCAACTTGATGGGGATTACGCTCCCCATACCCTCGTTTTTCATCCTACTGTGTAACCGGCTTCCATTGAAAATGGTCGCACCGTGATGAAATCATCACTGATTACGGAGGTACTTTTATGGCAAGACCAAAAAAGGAGCCTGACATTGCAAAACTGCGCAGCTTTACAATGCGGCTCCCGATTACACAGTATGAAGTTTGGTGCGAAGATGCAAAGACTGCCGGACTTTCTGTGTCTGATTATGTACGCAAGTCTATGTCTAATCATGGATTTATCTATAAGTTTAACATCGTTAGAGATGACGAAAAGCTGAATGAGGTAATCGTACAGTTATCAAGAATAGGCAACAATCTCAATCAGATGATGCGATATTTTCATCAAGGGGGATTGCTGACACCTGAAATCAAGAAAGATTTACATGACGGTATTTGCGAGATATACCGATTAAGTGAATACTTCGATAATATGGAGAGTGACCAATCGTATGGCGATCTTGAAACACATAGCGAGTAAAAATGCAAGTTATCGTGATGCGTTCAATTATCTTGTATATCAGCATAACGAGTTTACACAAAAACCGATACTTGATGAGAACGGCAGACCGCAACTGCGAGAAGAATACTACATAGACGGTATCTTGTGTAAACCCGAAGGATTTGCAAAGGCGTGCAACAAGACTAATAAGCAATTCAATAAAAATCAGAAAAAGGGCGAAATCAAATCTCACCATTATATTCTCAGCTTCGACCCACGGGACAAAGAGGAAAACGGACTTTCCGCAAAAGAGGCTCAGCGCATGGGAATGAATTTTGCCTCGCAGAATTTTCCCGGACATCAAGCATTGGTCTGTACCCACGCCGATGGACACAATGGCTCTGGTAATATTCATGTGCATATCGTAATCAATAGTGTTCGTGCCGAAGATGTAGAACGGCAGGATTTTATGGAACGGCTCTGTGATAGCAAAGCCGGAAACAAGCATCACTTGACCAAGGATTATTTGAAGCACTTGAAGCAGCAAGTGATGACCATGTGCCAGAACCGTCAGCTCTATCAGGTTGATCTATTGAACCCTGCTCACGATAAAGTCACCGAACAAGAATACCACGCAGAACGTCGAGGACAGCAAAAGCTCGATGAACGAAATGCAAAGATAATCGCCGCAGGTCTGAAACCTCGCAATACGAAGTTTGAGACACAGAAAGAAGTTCTCAGAAAGCAGATTACCGAAATTGCCGAAAAATCCAAATCCTTTGCGGAATTTGAAAAGGCACTTATGGACAAATATGGCATAGTGGTTAATGATAAGCGAGGACGGTACAGCTACAAACTGCCGGATCGTGAAAAGCCAATTTCTGCAAGGATGCTCGGTGCGGCTTATGACAGAGAATATCTGCTTGCCTTGTTTGCGGATAACGCCAAAGGCATCAAACGAGTGAATACAAACCGTGACCGTACCGCAGAAAAGGAACAGAAGCCGTTTACAGCTCCGCATCATACCGAGGAGTTACCGAAGTCTGCAAAATACGAAAAGTCCGGTATTCGTCTTGTGGTGGACTTGGAGAACTGTATCAAGGCACAACAGAGCCGTGCCTATGCTCAAAAGGTCAAGATAAGCAATCTGCAACATATGGCAGATACATACGCTTTTGTCAAATCGCACGGATACGCTTCTATCGAAGAATTGGAAACCGCCTTAAACGATGCGAAGACAAGAGCCTCGACAGCTAAAAGTCGTCTCAAGGCAACAGAAAGCAGACTTGCCGATGTAAACAAGCAGATACGATTGACAGGTCAATATCTTGCCAACAAGGACATTTATGCTGAATATCGCCAATCAAAAAAATCTGAGGAATTTTACGAAAAGCATCGTGCGGCAATTACGCTATATGAAACTGCTCGTGATAATCTCCGAGCCATGTCAGGCGGTCAGAAGTTACCAAGCATGAAGTCCTTGAAAGCGGAAAAAGAGAATTTGGTTGCTTCCAAAAACGCAGAATATGAAGCATACCAAAATGCACGAACCGAACAGAGAGATTTGCAGACGATTTACACCAATGTGCGGAAAATGCTCGGTATGGAGGACGGGCGAACCACAAAACGAGAGCAGCGACAAGAGATAACCTAAAATGCAAAATCGGGGAATGACGATACCGTTATGGCATCTTCATTTTCTGTCTCCGCCTTTATCCTGTCGGTAAAGGCCGTAGCCATAGCCATCGCCGCGTCATCACCTTCAGGCAGCAATACCCCGGCCGTAGTCTCCTTCTTGCTTTCCAACACGTACCTGGCCAATATATCTCCCTGATTGGAGTCGAC
>ERZ506979.178-NODE-178-length-51963-cov-5.683652_pt1 | contig 51963 bp, 49 predicted proteins | sample MGYA00512887_ERZ506979 | MGnify/ENA metagenome assembly ERZ506979 | reverse complement strand
TATAATAATGAAAAGTAGTAAGAATATCATACTTTACTTAAATGATGTACTATAATGGGTGGTGACATATGAGATTAAATAGAAAAGGTTTTACATTGATAGAGTTATTAGCAACCATAACTATATTAGCCGTTGTTTCGTCAATAACAGTAGGGATAGTTAATTTTAATATTACTAGTGCTAAAGAGAAAAGCAAAAATTTAACTATAAGTAATGTCGAAAAACAAGCTTACAATTACATTTTAGAAAATATTAATCCAAGTATATGGTTAGATAAAAATGGTAATAAGGAATATCAGTGTATTCAGATTAAAAAATTAATTGATGCTGGATATATAAAACAAACTGATATTAATAATAATAGAGATATATTATCAGAGTCTATGTATATACAAATTGAAAGAGATAAATCAACAAAGACAATCACCAAACAAGAATTAGTTAGAGATGAAACATTATCATGCCCTTATGTTTCTAACAATAATATTGTTAATTGTACTATAAGTCAAAATGATGAGTGGACTAATAGTAAAGATGTTACTTTGTTATATAAAATATCTTCTAATAATGATGACATGATATATGATAATTATATAGGACAATTTGAATTGTTAAATAATATTAATGCTACGATTATAGATAATTTGACTTATATTCCATCAGATGAAGGAGAAAATGTATTTAATTTTACTCCTAATTTTAGTGATACATCTAATATTGTTAATGTTCATTTAAAGGTTACAAGTAATGGTATAATATCTAGCAAATTGTTATATAACTTAGGTGTTTCAGATACTATAAGTGGAAAAAAATCTACCGTAAGTACTGAATTAGCTAGTTCTGTGTGCCATATTAATAAAATAGATTCTGTTTTACCTTCGGTTGAATTAATTGATTCGGACTATGAAGATGCTTATGATACTTTAGGAAATATTACGATACCTATTGTTTTTAAAGATAATGAAAGTGGAATTGATATTAATAAAATTGATAAGTCTAATATTGTACCTTTATTGAATAATAATGAGATAAATAAGACAAGTATTAATTTATTATGTGATAGTAATAATATTAATATTTATCAATGTAGTATTGTTATATCAAATATAAAAGGCGTTGGTAATTTATCACTTAAATTTAAAAAGTCTTCATTTTATGATAGGACAGGTAATACTAATGAAGAAACTGTTTTAAATACTAATATTTTAATTGATACAGATAGTCCTAATGCTAGTTTGATAGCAAAATATTATGTTGATGGAAATTGTCAGGGTAGTTATGATGGAAGTTGGACAAATAGTTCTATATGTTTAGAAGGAACAGCTACAAAAAGTACTGGTACTATTAATATGTATTCTTTTAATAATTCTTTTACAGATTTTTCTGATTTAATATTAATAGATAATCCAGTATCAACATTTACAGCATATAAGTATTTAGTTTCAACATTAAGTAAAGAATTTTATTTTCATGCGATGGATTATTCTGGTAATATGTCTACGAGTAATAAAATTAATGTTATGATAGACAAAAAAAATCCTAAAATAACTGTGGAAAATCAAGAAAATAAGAATATCACTATTAAGTTTGAAGACAATAATAGTGGATTAAAAGAATACTTGATTTCAACAAGTGAAACCGGAAAATATATGTCTATTTCTGGTTCACCTAAAGAAAAGACAATATCTTATACTGTTCCAAATTATGGGAAATATTATATAATTGTTCATGATGTAGCTGGCAATGAAAAGAAAACAACAGTTACAATTAATGATTCAACACAAAATATAATTGATATTAATCTTAATGCTACAGTAGGTAATAATGATTATGATGGAAATTGGACAAATCAAAATGTTGTTTTAACAGGAATAGCATCATCATCAAAAGATAATATAGTTGGATATTGTTTTAGTACAACATCTTATTGTAGTAGTTTTACTGAATATTCAGGACTAAATATTACCAAGACAAAGACATTAGGTAATACAAATAAAACTTATTATTTTATTGTTAAAACATCTTCAGGTGAAATAACTGCAAGTGATGGAATAATGATAAGAGTAGATAATGAATCTCCAACTCTTAAACCTGCGTCATTTTCTGGTGGTACTTATAATACTTGGACAAATCAAAATATTACTTTAACATTAACAGGAAATGATGACTTGAGTGGAGTTGATTACTATGAATATTCTAGTGATTCTGGCGAAACATATACAAGGATGAATTCTAATATGATTAGTTTTACAAATAGTGTAAATAAAAAGTATTATTTTAGAGTTGTTGATAAAGCTGGTAATGTAAGTAGTGATAGAAAGTATACAATTAAGATTGATAAGATTAAGCCAACATGTTCTGTTACAAATATGACATCTGGAGGTTCAGAAGATGGCGTTAATTTAAAAATAAGTTGTTCTGATAGTGGTGGAAGTGGATGTATTAAACAAGCGTATAATTATTATAATATTAAAGCAGGTGATAAAACATATACCGTTGAAGATAATGCAGGTAATAAAGGCACATGTAATGTTAAGGTATATGCAAATAGAAGAAGAAGTTCCTGTAAATGGAATAACTGGTATGTTGATCATGATAGTTGTATTAATATGCTTGAAACATGCTTGCCAAAGTTAGGACCATATGCATATTATATTGATGTTAGTATAAATAAATGGTATAAAGTAAATGAGAATGCTTTAAAATTAGATTTTGTATATGAGTGTATAAAAGATTCAGGTGTTACTCCTACCCCCCCTCATGGTGCATGTATGTCTGAGATAAATTTATTATTAGAACCTGAATGTAGTTTTTGTACAAGATATTATTCTGATATAAAAAATACCGGTTCATGGCCATGTAGTGGAGAAGAGTGCTATATAGGTAATTCCTGTGGACCCGATAAGGATACAAGAAATCAATATCATTATTTTACTATATATGATACGATATTATATTAGTTAAAAGAGTTTATACTCTTTTTTCTTTAACTTAAAAGAATTCTATGTTATAATTTTTAAGAGGACTAATTATGGATATAAATAAAATAAGAAATTTTTGTATAATAGCACATATTGATCATGGTAAGAGTACTTTGGCCGATAGAATACTTGAATATACTCATGCTGTTAGTGAAAGAGATATGAAAGAACAAATACTTGACAGTATGGACTTAGAAAGAGAAAGAGGCATTACTATAAAACTTAATGCTGTTAGATTAAACTATAATGGATATGTATTGAATCTAATAGACACTCCAGGACATGTTGATTTTGCTTATGAAGTATCTAGATCAATGGCTGCATGTGAAGGTGCTATTCTTGTCGTAGACGCCACACAAGGAATAGAAGCGCAAACTTTAGCAAATGTATATTTGGCTATGGAAAACAATTTAGAAATAATACCAGTTATAAACAAAATAGATTTACCAAATGCTGATATAGATGAAAGAATTATAGAACTTAATAAAACATTTGGTTTTAAAAAAGAAGAAATAATTTTAACATCTGGAAAAACAGGCATAGGTGTAGATAAATTAATTAAAGCTGTTATAGAAAGAATTCCACATCCTAGAGTAGATTATAACGATAATAAACTTAGATGTTTAATTTTTGATAGTTATTTTGATGCTTACTTAGGAGTAATTTCTTTAATAAGGGTAGTATCTGGTACTATTAGTAATAAATCTAGAATAAAAATGATGACAACTGACTCAATTTATGATGTAACTGAACTAGGTTATCATACTCCAAAAAAAGAAATAGTAACTACCTTATCAGCAGGAGAAGTAGGTTATGTATGTGCAAGTATTAAAGAAATAGACAAAGTTAATGTAGGAGATACCATAACATTAGAAAATAATCCAGCTAGTGAATTATTACCAGGTTATAAAAAAATGATGCCTATGGTTTTCTGTGGAATATATCCAATAGATTCTAAAAAATATCCTAATTTAAGGGAAGCATTAGAAAAATTAAAATTAAACGATGCCTCACTAATATTTGAACCAGAAACTTCTAGTACATTAGGTTTTGGATTTAGAACAGGATTCTTAGGATTACTTCACTTAGATATAATAACAGAACGTATAGAAAGAGAATTTAATATTGAAATAATAGCTACTTCGCCATCTGTTAACTATGAAATAGAATTAACCGATAAAAGTATTATATATGTAGATAATCCAGCTGAATTTCCAGAAAAAGTACGTATCAATTCAATCAAAGAACCATTTATTAAAACAAATATATTTGTACCTAACGAATATATAGGAAGTATTATGGAATTATGTCAAGATAAAAGAGGAATATATATAAGTACAGAATATATTGATACATCAAGAGTAAATATTCACTATGAATTACCATTATCTGAAATAGTATATGATTTTTTTGATAAATTAAAGAGTTATACAAAAGGATATGCTTCTTTTGATTATGAATTAATTGGATATAAAGAAAGCGATTTAGTTAAAATGGATATATTATTAAATGGTGATATTGTAGATGCCCTATCTGTAATAGTACACAAGGATTTTGCTTATAAAAGAGGAAGAATTATCGTAGATAACTTAAAAGAACTAATACCAAGACAAATGTTTGAAGTTCCAATTCAAGCTGTAATTGGTTCAAAAGTTATTGCTCGTAGTGATATAAAAGCAATGCGAAAAGATGTATTAGCAAAATGTTATGGTGGAGATATAACAAGAAAAAGAAAATTATTAGAAAAGCAGAAAGAAGGTAAAAAGAAAATGAAAATGATAGGTAAAGTAGAAATACCTTCTGATGCCTTCTTATCAATATTAAAAAGTGATGAAATTAGAAAGTAGTGATAGTATGAGTTTAAAGGAAAATATTGAGTCTTTTATACCTTACAATATTCAAGAAGAAAATGATAAAAAGTTAATTCTTAAATATATAGATATGTTTCCTGATATATTAACACGTGATAATAAATTATGCCATTTTACTGCTTCTAATTGGATAGTAAACAAAGATAGAACCAAGGTCTTAATGGCATATCATAATATATATAATTCATGGGCTTGGACAGGAGGACATGCTGATGGAGATGAAGACTTATTACGTGTTTCAATAAAAGAAGCATCCGAAGAAACAGGAATAAATAATCTAAAGTTGTTAAGTGATGGAATTTTTAGTATAGAAATTTTACCAGTATCAGCACATATAAAAAGAGGACATTTTGTTTCTTCACATTTACATCTTAATTGTACATATCTTTTTGAAGCTAATGAAGAAGATGAAATAAGAATTAAGGAAGATGAAAATAGTGGTGTATCATGGATAGATATAGATAAAACTATTGAAGTTAGTCAGGAAGAACAAATGAAAGTGATATATCAAAAATTAAATGATAAATTAAGAATTATTGATAATAAAGGAAGTGAGCAGTAATGAATTTACCCAATTTAAAGGATGCTAAAGTAAGAACTAAAAATCAAGTTAATATTAAATATGGAGAATATGATATACCAGAAAATATGGAAAATATTGGCCATGGAAAATATTATTATATATTAACTTATGGATGCCAAATGAATGTCCATGATTCTGAGAATATCAGTGCTATTATGGAAGATATGTCCTATAAAAAAGCAGATGACATGGAAAATGCCAATGTTATCATTGTTAATACATGTGCCATTAGAGAAAATGCTCATAATAAAGTATCAGGAATGTTAGGAAGAATAAAACATTTAAAAAATATAAAAAAAGATATTATTGTTATGTTCTGTGGGTGTATGGCTCAAGAAGAAAGTGTTGTTAACACATTAAAAGAAAAATATAAATGGATAGATATCATTTTTGGAACACATAATATACATAAAATACCAGAATATTTATCAAATGTAATTAATAATCATGAAAGAGAAATAAATGTTTATAGTATTGAAGGAGATATTATTGAAAATGTTCCTGTTAAAAGAGATTCTAATGTTAAAGCATGGGTTAATATTATGTATGGCTGTGACAAATTTTGTACCTACTGTATAGTACCATATACAAGAGGAAAGCAAAGAAGCAGATTACCAGAAGATATACTAAGTGAATGTGAAGAATTATATAATAGCAATTATCAAGAAGTAACACTACTTGGTCAAAATGTTACGGCCTATGGTAAAGATTTAAACATTAACTACAATATGGCAAATTTACTTTCAGATGTAGCAAAAATAGGCATACCACGAGTTAGATTTATTACCTCTCATCCATGGGACTTTACTGATGAAATGATAGAAGTTATAGCAGCATATTCAAATATTATGCCATATATTCATTTACCAATACAATCTGGTTCTGACAGAATACTTAAACTAATGGGTAGAAAATATAATACCAAAGAATACTTAGAACTAGTTGATAAACTAAGAAAAAAAATACCTAATGTAAGCATAACAACAGATATCATCGTAGGATTCCCAGGAGAAACAAAAGAAGACTTCCAAAAGACTTTAGATATAGTTAATGAAGTAAAATATGATTTAGCTTATACCTTTATTTTTTCCAAAAGAGTAGGAACACCAGCTGAAAAAATGGAAGATAATGTAAGTTTAGAAGAAAAAAAAGAAAGACTTGAAGAATTAAATCAACTAATAAATAAATATGCCAAAGAAAGTAATGATAGATTAAAAGGACAAATAGTACCAGTTCTAATTGAATCAGAAAGCGATAAAAAAGGAAAAATGATGGGATATACCGATACAATGAAATTAGTTAATGTTAATATTGGAAAAGAATATATTGGTAAAATTATCAATGTAAAAATAACAGAAACTAAAACATGGTCCATTGAGGGGGAACTTTGTGAATAGTTTAGAAAAATTATATAAATCTATTGAAGAAAGTAAGCTATATAAAGATTATAAAAAAATTAGTACTATTTTAGAAGAAGATGATAGTATTCAAAAATTAATTAATGAAATAAAAGATTTAGAAAAAGAAGCAACTTTATTAGAATATAAAGAAGATATTAAATATAAAGAAATAGATAAAATTATTGAAAAAAAGATGTTAGAATTAAAAAATAATCAAATTTATATAGAATATATGAATAAAATGGAAGAATTTAATAATGTATTAAAAGAAAGTTCTAATATTATAGAATCTTATATTGAGGAGAAAGTATGAAAGTGTTATTATTATCTTGCTCTACTGGTGGAGGACATGATGCAGCAGCAAAAGCTTTAATTGAAGAATTTAATGAACGTAATATTGAAGCTATACGAATAGATTCTATAGAACTAACCAGTAAAAAATTTTCAAGAAAAGTAGATAATTTATATATTGATATGGTAAAGAAAAGACCAAATTTATTTAAAAAAGTATATCGCTTAGGAGAACTATATGGTAAACTAAAAATAAAAAGTCCAGTATATGGAATAAATAAGTTTTTCAGTGGTAATCTAGTAGATTACATAACTAGTAATAATTTTGATTTAGTAATATGTACTCATCTATATCCCGCAGAGACACTTACTTCCATTAGAAAGAAAAATGATAAAATAAAGTTCATTAATGTTGCTACTGATTACGTATGTATACCATTTTGGGAAGAAACTAATCCAGATTACTTTGTTATACCAAGTAGTGAGTTAATAGAAGACTTCACAAGTAAAGGAATACCTAGCGAGAAAATATTACCATTTGGAATACCAGTATCACCTAAGTTTAATATTAAATATACTAAAAAAGAAGCCAGAAGACAATTATCATTACCAGTAAACGGAAAAATAGCATTAATTATGGCAGGAAGTATGGGTTATGGTAATATTATTGACACAATAAATAGAATATTAGATAAATACAAAAAAGAATTAAATATTGTAGTTATATGTGGTAATAATAAAAAAATGAAAACAGAAATAACAAAAAAATTTAACAACTCTAACTTATATGTATTTGGTTATACAGATAACGTAAATATTTTTATGGATGCTAGTGACATGATATTGACCAAACCAGGTGGACTTACTAGCACAGAAGTTGCTGTTAAAAATATTCCAGTAATATTTACAGAGCCTATTCCAGGATGTGAAACATATAATGCAAGATTCTTTGAAAAAAGACAAATGGCTTTTTGGGCAATGGATAGTAAAGACATATTACTATATATGGATATGATTCTAAATGATAAGAGTGTATGTGATAATATGAATAATATGCAAAATAAATTTATAAATAAACAAGCAACATCAGATATTGTAGATTTTGCTATAAAAAATTATAAAAAAGATGCTTCATAAAAATTGAGAATTTATTCTCATTTTTATTTTTAATAAACTAATATCTACCATTAAAAATTTTAGTTGACAAATATCAATATTTATTGTATTATATTAAGCCGTTGAAGGGGGAAGTTTATGAGTAATGGAATAATTGATTATTATTATGAAGAAATTCATCAAGAACAATATGAACCACTTGATGATGAAAATGTTAAAGCTTTATTTGCAAAATACAGAAGAACTGGAGATATAACCATTAGAGATACATTAATAACACATAATTTAAGATTAGTATGTAATGTGGTAAAAAAGTATAAAGGAGCTTATAATTATGATCGAGATTTCATTAAAGATATATTTCAAGCAGGAAATATTGGATTAATAAGAGCCGTTGATTTGTTTGATTCTGAGAAAGGATATAAGTTTTCTACATATGCATATCATTGTATTGAAACAGAAATAATTAGATTAATTGGTAATTCGGATATTATGAAGATCAGTGGAGACAAAAAAAGAGAAATTTATAGACTTGGTAGAGCGATGGGAAAATTATATCAAAAACTATGCAGAGAACCAAGTAAAGAAGAATTAGCAGAATTTTTAGAAATATCAGTTGAAGAATTAGAAAAATTATATAGAATAATGTTATTATTAAATAGTCCAAGTCTTAATGAAAAAATAGGAAAAGGTGATCAATTACCACAAGATGAATTAGGTGATTTGATTCCTAGCTATTCATCTGATCCAAATAATATTGTGGAAATGATAATGGAAAAAAGAAGACCTGAAATTGTAGAAATATTATTAAACAATTCAAATTTGACAGAAAAAGAAAGAAAAATAATTGATATGTATTTTGGGTTTAATGGAAATAATAGTCATACTTTAACAGAAATAGGTAAAATGTTAGGCATTTCCCGTGAAAGAATAAGACAAATAAAAAATAATGCACTTGAAAAAATGAAAAATTGTTCAAATAGAAATAATTTTGAAGCAGAAGATTATATAAGTAATGAGGAAACATTTGATGTAAAAAGTTATGGAAAAGCAAGACGTGCACCGGAAGGCATTATGTATTAATGCTTTTTTTGTTATCTTTTTTTTGTTGCCGTTGACATTTTTCATTTCTTATGATAAGATACAAAGTCAATTAAGGGGGGAAACTAAATGTATAGTATTAAAACAGTTGAAGCATATATTAAAGGGGAAGATATTGAAAAATATACTATCGAAGAATTGGAAAATGATCCTACGTTTATGCGTATGATTGTTTTAGCAACAAATGATAAGAATATATACAATTTATGCTCAGAAAAAGTTAAACTAGATTATGAATTTGTTAAAATGATGATAAAAAGATTTCAAATGGATTTAAATTTTGTTTGTCAAGTAGCAAATTATTACTTAGAAAATTCGAGTAATGAAGGACAAAATTTAGAGCTTCTTATTATAATGCGCGGATTAACTAATGGTAAAGAAGAACAAGAAGAACAATTTATAAAATATAGTTTAAAATTAGAGTGTTTTTATAGTTTTCACAGAATTATGGCTTCAGAAGTAAAAAAAGAAAATAAATGTGAAGATAAAACGTCATTTAATAATATAGTAGGAATGGGTTTCTTTGCCTTATTAGAAGATTTTGGAAATAGTGAATTAGTGTTAAACTTTTTTGCTAAAAGATTTATTGGAGAAATCCTTGACACAATTAATTTAGAAAAAAGATTACACCAACACTTTAATAACTTTGAAGAATTAGAAAAAAAAGGAATAAATAATTATATTATTGACCTATTAAATGAATTTGATACATGTTTATGTAACTATGTATTATCACACTCTTATCTTTTAGAAATATTAAGGAAAAAATTCTTTGCTATTAAGAAAAAATGGATATATTTTGATTTAAGAAATAGAGAATTAAAAATAGATTGGATTATTTATTATATTCAAGATTATGTAAAAAAATATGAAGAAGACTTTAGATTTCCAGATTGTTTTATCATTGGTTATATTGCAGCAAATTTAAATATTCCAGAATTAAAAGAATATGCTTCTGATATGGATATGGAATATATGAAAATATTAAATATTAAAGAATTAAATCATCTAAATATAATGTTAAAAACAATCAGAAAAATAATAAATAACAATGTATTTGAACCACCTGAAGAAGAACAAAGTTCAAGCAAGAAAAAATTAAAATAATTATAAATATATATAATACTATGTTATAATTAAAATAAAGGAGTGTAAGAATGAAAGTTACAGGATATCCATCAATAGATAAGCCACATGAAAAAGGATACAGTCATTTTGCCAAAAATCCAATTATTCCTAATATGAGTGTTTATAATATCTTAAAGTTAATTAATGTATTTAATGGAAATGAACAAGCAATTAATTGCTTAAATCTAAATGTAACATATAATGAATTAATTAAAGATGTTGATACGTTAGCTAAAGCTTTTAAAGAATTAGGTATTAAAGCAAATGACATTATACCTGTATGTATGCCCAATTTATATCAAGAATTGGTATGCTTTTTAGCAGCAAACAAAATAGGGGCTATTATTACATTTTTGAATTATCAATCAACTATTGAAGAAATTAAATATTATTTAAATATGTTTTCTTCACCGCTATATATTAATTATGATAAAGATAGAGAATATAATGAAATTATTAAAAATGGTACAAAGGTAAGACAAATTATCACGTTAAATAAAAATGATATCAATTTAAAAAGATTTACTACGATAGATAATATGTCTATGGGAAATAGTGATTTTATATCATTTGACGAGGTTGGATCACTTGCCAAGTATTACAGAAATCCAATCAATTCCCAATTTGGAAAACAACAAGATTCAATTATATTATATACTAGTGGTACAACAGGAAGCCCTAAAGCCGTTCTTATAACAAATGAAAATATAATTTCATCAGGAATATACATGAAAAATTCTATTGGTGAAGCAATGAATAAAGGAAAAAAATGTCTTGTATGTGTTGATTTTTCCTATCCATATGGTTCACTCACAAGTGCTTTAATGACATTAATGAGTAAAAAAGAAGCAATACTAACACCAGGATTAAATGCTAAAAATTTTTATACATTTTTGCAAAGAAAACCAAATTATATCTTTGGTATTCCACCAATATGCAATATAATGTTAAATGACCCCGAAATAAATAAAATGGATTTATCATTTTTACAGGTGTTTATATCAGGTGGTGATTTTCTTTCTCCTAAAAAAAGTACAGAATTATTAGAATTTTTGAAAAGACACGGAAGCAATGCAAGTATTTGTAATGGATCTGGAAATGCCGAAACAACAGGAGCAAATACTAATGCAGTAGGAATAAAATATAATCCAATGTCAGTAGGCAAACCATTAGTAGGAACAAATGTTAAGATAATTAGTCCTGAAACTGGAGAAGAACTAAAATATAATGAAGTAGGATATATATGCTATTCAGGAAAACATGTATTTAAAGAATATTTTAACGATAAAGAAACAACATCAAAAGTTAAAAAATATGATCAAAATGGAGTATGCTGGTATATTACAGATACACTTGGTTTTATTGATGAAGAAGGATATACACATATAGTAGGAAGAGATAGAGATTTTATTATAACATTCGGTGAAACAGGCTCAGCATATAAGATTTATTGCAATATGGTTCAAGAGTCAATTGCATCAATTAATTTTATTGACTCTTGTGTTGTAGTTGGAGTATCTGATTCAACAAGAGATAAAGTAGGATATGCTTTTGTCAAATTAAAAAGTGATTATAATTATGAACCAAGCATAACAGAAAAAATAATTTTAGACAAATGTAATTCTACATTATATTTTAATAATAAGCCAATTAATCTTAAATCATATGAAATACCAAAATATATCCAAGTTGTAGATGAGTTTCCACAAAATGAAAAATCACACAAAATAGACTATGAACATCTTAGAATTATAGCAGAAGAACAAGTATCTAGTAGAACAAAAACAAGAATATTAAAAAAAGGGGAATAAAAAATGAATACAGGTAAGTTTTTTATATTTAATGCATTAGTGTATATTATACTCTTAATGTTTATATATTTTTCAAAAAGAAGATACAAGTCAAAAGAAAATAAAATATTAAATACTTTAGATAAATACTTAAAATAAAATAATATTGAAAGAGGAAATATTATATGGAAAAAACAAAATCACCATCGCAAGAATACTTAAATATGAATTTCTATAGTGAAGAAGCAAGAAGTGCTCAAAAGCCCAATAATACAACATATGGTTTTTTATATGAAAGAAATTTACCATATATGAATAATATTGCTATTTCATTTGGAAATGTTGACATCAAATATGAACAGTTACACGAAGAAATAGATAAATATGCTAGGGCATTATATAAAAGAGGAGTTAGAGAAGGAGATATTATAGGATTATCTGCAATTAATACCCCAGAGTTAATATATATTACCTATGCATTGAATAAACTTGGAGCTATAATATGTTCAATAAATCCAATGGATATGGAATACAAAATAATGCAAGATTTAAAAGTTGTAAGGCCAAAAATGTTTATAGGAATAAATGATACCTATAGAAAAATAAAACATGCAAGTAATGGAATAGATATGGATATAATATTATATCCAGCAGTAAGGTCAATAGATAATAGTTTAATAAAATTTCTTTATGGTGGAAAACAAATGATTAGTGGTAATTTTTTACTTTCTATGAATAATAATTTAAATAGTATACTAAAGAATGGATACAGCTTTGAAGATGCCGTTTTCCCAATAAGTCATAATAAAAAAATAAGTGATATTATGTTTACTGGTGGAAGTAGTGGAACACACAAAGGAGTCATGTTAGATGGAAACGGCATAAATTGTGTTGCAAAATCACTCGATTATGTTACAGAACTTGAACCAGGAGAAGTATTTTTAGGTAATCTTCCAATGTTTATGGCATTTGGAAAATTAGCTATGCATTATGCTTTATGTAAAAATTTACATGTAAAAATGGTTAGTAAGCCCTTACCCAAAGACTTTAAAGAAGAAATATATAGAATTAAACCGGCAGGAGTTTTCGCTGGACCAATCCAATGGGAATTTTTTGCTAATGACATATTATCAGAAATAAGTAAAAAACACCAAAATATAGATTTTTCAGGCAATAACAGAGAAAACTATAAAGAATATTTAGAAAACTTAAGGATGGAACTTAGAACGGCAGATAAATCAAAGTATGATTTGTCATGGCTAAAAATGGGAGTCTCTGGTGGAGAACAATTAAAAGAACTAACAGAGCAAATAATTAATATGATTTTTGAAGAATTTGGAACAACTGATAATTTATGGAACGGATTAGGAATGACTGAAATGTGGGCACCTGTATCTGTAAAAATGGGGAAAAAGAATTCTGACGGAACAGTTGGTGTAATGATTCCATTTAATAATTATATGATAATAGATCCAATAACACACGAAGAATTAGGATATGATAATGAAGGATTATTACTAGTTAATGGTCCTGGAATGATGTTAGGTTATTACAATAATGAAAAAGAAACAAAAGAATCATTTATGGAAATTAATGGAACAAAATGGCTAATAACAGGTGATATTGCTAAGATATTACCAAATGGTGAAATAGTATATATTGATAGAGCAAAAAGAAGCTTTGTATGCGGAATAGAAAATATTTATCCACAGAGAATAGAGAATCTATTAAGCCAAATACCTGAAATAAGAGAAAGTATTGTAACTAAGGTAATGGATAACGAACTTCAATATGTACCAAAATATCATATTAGCCTTTATAGTGAAGAATGTGATGTTGAAAAATTAAAATTAAAAATAGAAAAACTAATAAGTTCTACCCTTGGAAATAGTAATATGCCTAGATATATAGAATTTTATTATGAACCACTTATTAGAACGTTAAATGGTAAATTAGATCCAAAACCATATCAAGAGAATGATAATAAAAAGTATAAAACTTTGACAAGAAAAATATAATTAAAGGAATAAAGTATGTTTTAAATATACTTTTTTCTTTTTATATGATAAAATTGATAATAGATAAGGAGTTATTTTATGTCAGGAATATATTTTTCAATTTGTGGTTTTATATTTATAATTATATTTATAATAAATTTCTTTTCAAAAAGAAATACAAACAATAATGAAACAAAATTATATAAATCTATGTTGATTGCAACATTTATAGGTACAGGAATAGATATCTTTAGCTATATATTATATAAAATAGGATGGAATATAAACAGCTTATTTTACACTCTATTATCTAAGATGATGTTAATATATTTTATATTTTGGATACTAACATTTCTAAAATATGTGTACTTAATATCTAAAAAAAGTATATTTAAAATAAAACCATTAATATTTAAAATTTTGTTTATACTATTTTCAACGATAATTCTATGCACTTCAATTACCTTTAAAGAAACTGCAAATGCTATAATCCCAACTGGACTAGGAGTTAATATGACCTATTTTGTAGTAGCCATAGGAATTGCATTCGTTATAGTATTAATAATAGAAAATTATAAGAATATTGTTGTAAAAAAATATACTCCTATATTTTTAATTATAATATTATTAATAATATCTTTTATAATTCAAAGAATATTTCCAGATTTATTTTTAATAAATTTTTGCTTAACAATAATAGTATGTGTTATGTATTTTACAATAGAAAATCCAGATATGAAAATGTTGGAAGAAGTAAATAAAGCAAAAAAAATAAGTGATAATGCTAATCAAGAAAAAAGTATGTTTCTATTTAATATGACAAAAGAAATAAGAAATATAAGTAGGAATATAGATGATCATGCTGATAATATATTAAGTGAAGTATCAAAAGAAGAAACAAATATAGAAAATATTGGTGATAATGCTAGAGAAATAAAATATGATATATCTAAATTTAATACAATGACTAATGATATATTAGATGTTTCTAATATAGATGCCTCTAATATAAAAATATATAATACCAAGTTTAATATTAAATTAATAATTAAAGGATTAGTAAGTATATATAAAGAAAAATGTCAAGAAAAAGGACTAGAGTTTAGAACAGATATAGCTAGTGATATACCAGAATATTTATATGGAGACAGTATTAATTTAAAAAAAGTAATGATAACATTACTAGATAATGCCATTAAATATACGAATAATGGATATGTAGAACTAAGTGTAAACTTTGTTAAGAAATTAGATATCTGTAGACTTATAATTTCTATAGAAGATAGTGGAATAGGTATTAAGCCAGAAGAATTAGATACAATATTTTATAAAAAGAAAGAAGAATTAAATAGAAATAACTTAAAGAATAATCTTTATACAGCAAAAAAGATAATAACTATGATGGAAGGAACAATAATTGCAAATAGTGATTATAATAAAGGAACTACTATGAAAATAGTATTAGATGCCAAAATAGTGCCAACAAAGGAAAATGTCTATATAAAGGAATATGATAATAAAAAAATATTACTCGTAGATGATAGTGAAACATGTGAAAAAATAATAAAAAAAATATTACGAGGTAGTAATATTACCATAGAAAGAACAGAATATGGTAAGTACTGTTTAGATAAAATTAGAAGTAAAGAAAAATATGATTTAATATTAATTAAAGATGAATTAAAACCATTAGATGGATATACAATAATGACTAAATTACAAGAAATAAGAAACTTTAATATACCATGCATATTACTTACTAAAAATACAAATGTAGAATATGATGATAGTTATCAAAAATATGGATTTAAAGATTATATCATAAAATCAAATGATAAAAATAAAATATTAAATACTTTAGATAAATACTTAAAATAGTATTTATTTTTTATATAATAATATAAAAACAAGTGTACGATATATATTGACTTTAAAAATGATATTTGCTATTATGTAATTATATGGAGGTATATATATGTATGCAAAAGTTATCGTTGAAATAGGTGTTAAAAATGTAGATAGAATGTTTACATATATAATACCTAAGAGTATAAAAGAAGATATTAAAATAGGTTCACGTGTTAAAGTTGGCTTTGGATCTAGAATTATTGAAGGATTTGTTTTAGAGATAGATAACACTTTTGAAGGAAACTATGAATTAAAAGAAATAATTTCTCTAGTAGATAAAGAACCTATTCTTAACGAAGAAATGCTTTATCTAGGTAAATGCATAGCTAATACTACATTATGTAGTTTAATAAGTGCCTACCAGGTAATGTTACCAAAAGCTCTAAAAGCTAAGAATAATACTTCAATAAATAAAAAAGAGAAAAAGACTATTAGTTTAAATAAAGATAATGTCGAAATAGATAATTATATTTCTAAATGTAGATATAACAATCAAATTGAAATACTTAATTATTTAAAAGAACATGGAAAAATGGATATAAGAAAAATGACATCTGCCATAAATACACTAATAAAAAAAGAATTAATAAAGTTAATTTTTGAAGAAGAATATCGATATAAAATATCAGAAAGTGGTAAATATAAAGTAGTAAATTTGACTAACGAACAACAAAAAGTAGTAGATAGTGTTGAATTAAAAGAAAACAATACTTATTTATTATATGGAGTAACTGGTAGTGGAAAAACAGAAGTGTATATGTCTCTTATAGATAAAGTATTATGTCTTGGAAAAACAGCTATAATGCTAGTACCAGAAATAAGTTTGACTCCACAAATAGTAGATAGATTTGTTACAAGATTTAAAGAAAATATTGCTATACTTCACAGTGGATTATCCGATGGAGAAAGATATGACGAATATAGAAAAATAAAAGAAAAGAAAGTTAATATTGTTGTAGGAGCTAGAAGTGCCATATTTGCACCACTAGAAAATTTAGGAATTATCATTATTGATGAAGAACATACTAGTACATATAAGCAAGATAATCACCCAAGATATAATGCTATAGATGTAGCACTATTAAGAGGAAAATATCATAAATGTCCCGTTCTTTTAGGAAGTGCCACACCATCCCTTGAATCATTTGCAAGAGCAGGAAATGGTATATATAAATTATTAACTTTAACCAATAGGATAGGAAACAGTAAGCTACCAAAAGTAAATATAGTAGATATGACATATGAAGTTAAAAAAGGTAATTTTATTCTGTCAAAAATATTAAAAGATAAGATTAATGAAAAATTAGAAAAGAAAGAACAAATAATACTCCTTTTAAATAGAAGAGGGTATGCTTCCATAATTACTTGCAGAGATTGTGGAAATGTATTTAAATGCCCTAATTGTGACATATCATTAACATATCATAAAACAAGTAATACCTTTAGATGTCATTATTGTAATTATACCAAAAAGAATAATAATAAATGTGATAAATGTGGAAGTAGTAATATATCTGATTATGGAATAGGAACAGAAAAATTAGAAGAAGAATTACATAAAATATATCCAAATTCTAGAATAGTTAGGATGGATGTAGATACAACTAAAAGAAAAGGAAGTCATGAAGAGATTATTAATTCTTTTGGTAGACATGATTATGATATATTATTAGGAACACAGATGATTGCCAAAGGACTTGATTTTCCGCTAGTTACATTAGTGGGAGTTATTAATGCAGATGCTAGTCTAAATATCCCAGATTTTAGAAGTAGTGAAAGAACTTTCCAATTATTAAATCAAGTATCTGGAAGAGCAGGAAGAAGTAATCTACCTGGAGAAGTAATTATTCAAACGTATAATCCTAATAATTATAGTATTAATTATGCAAAAAATCATGATTATTTAGGGTTTTATAAAGAAGAAATGAAAATTAGAAAAAGTCTTAAATATTCTCCATATTACTATATTATTTTAGTAAGTATAAATAGTAAAGATTATGAATTAGGATTAAAAGAAGCCAATAATATAAGTAAATATTTACGTAAAAATGTTAGTGAAGGAACAATTGTATTAGGCCCATCTATGGCTAATATATTTAAAATAAATAATATATATCATTATCAATGTATTATAAAATATAAAAATGATATTAAGTTAAATAGTATACTTCATACTATAGATGATAGATACAAACAAGATAGCAAGGTTGATGTCTTTATAGATGTTAATCCCAATAGGATGTGAGTTATGAAAATAATAGATATGAGTTTTGAAGGAAATGGAATAGGAAAAGATAATAATAAAGTAGTATTCGTTCCTAAAACAGTAACTGGTGATGATATTAATTATCAAACCATTACAGAATATAAAAATTATAATATAGGAAAGTTAGAAAGTATTAATAAAAAGAGTAATTTAAGAATAAAAGCAAAATGTCCATATTATGAAATGTGTGGAGGATGTAATATAAGTAATTTAAGTTATTCCAATCAATTAATATTTAAAAAAAATAAAATAAAAGAATTATTTCACAAACAATTAAAATTAGAAATAGAACCAGATATCATTCCTAGTAAAGAAGAATATGGATATAGAAATAAAATAACTTTAAGTGTTGATAAAACATTAGGATTATTAAAGTCAAATTCTCATGATATAGTTCATATTTCTTCTTGTTATTTAGTAAATGATAAAGTTAATAAACTAATCGAAGTATTAAATAGTCTTAATATTAATAATCTTACAGAAGTTATTATTAGAGTGTCAGACAACGGAATTATGTTAATATTAAATGGTAATATTAAACTTAGTGAAATAGAAAAATTAAAAGATTATGTTATAAGTATATATTTAAATAATAAAGAAATATATAAGAAAGAAGATAGTTATATATCTCTAAAAGGAATTAAGTATAAAATATCAGCTAATTCTTTCTTTCAAATAAATACCAATAACATTGTATCATTGTATGAAGAAATAGTTAAATATGGTTGTCTTACACTTAAAGACAATGTTCTAGATTTATATTGCGGAACTGGAAGCATCTCTTTATATATAAGTAGTCATTGTAATAGTGTTCTTGGAATTGAAATAAATAAAGATGCCATAGAAGATGCCAAGATTAATGCAAAAATAAACAACATAAATAATGCAGACTTTATATGTGGTGATGTATCTAAAGTATTAAAGATGGGAAAGTATGATGTAGTAATTGTAGATCCACCAAGAAGTGGACTAGATAAACATACGAAAAAAGTTTTAAAAGAGATTAATGCAAAAAGAATAGTATATGTATCTTGTAATCCAATAACTATGGTAAGAGATATAAAAGATATGAGTGAAAGCTATAACTTTGAAAATATAACTTTAGTAGATATGTTCCCACAAACACATCATGTGGAGTGTGTATCAGTGCTACATAGAAAAGCCATTGAAAAATAAAGAAAGCATATTTTTTCTAAAAATTATAAAATTTATTTAATAGGAAGTCTTTGAAGTATATAATTCCACATACCACATTACTAATATAAGGAAACATATCATATTTTAATTATTATTTTAGAAATAATGTGAAATAAATGAATGAAAGTAATATATTATTATATAAAACAGATGAAGGCAAAATTAATGTAGATGTAATATAAAAAAATGAAACAATATGGTTAACACAAAAAAAGTATGGCAGATTTATTTGAGTGTAGTTTTGACAATATTAGTCTACATTTAAAAAATATATTTAAAGAAAATGAATTGGACGGAAATTCAACTACCGAGATTTTCTTGGCAGTTAGAAAAGGAAAAAATAGAAATGTAAATAGAGAATTAGAATTTTATAATTTAGATGCTATTATTGCCGTAGGATATAGTTTGAATTATAAAAAAGCAACTAAATTTAGATTTTGGGATACAAAAATAATATATGATAAAAGGCTTTGCTATTGATGTAGACAAAATGAAAAATGGGACTAAATATGGTAAAGAGTATTATTATTATGAGTTATTACAAACTATTAAAGAAATTAGACTAAGTGAGAGAAGACAATATCAAAAGATTACAAATGTATTTGAAACAACAAGTATTGATTATAATAAAGATTCTGAAGAAAATTATACATTTTTCAAAATAGTTCAAAATAAGTTACATTATGCAGAATTTTTTTTGAGGAGGAGAATATAAATGACAATGAAATTAAATATTAATGATAGAGCAGCTTTGGCTATCAAAAATGGAAGTAAAAAAGTAGAAATAAGAGCAAATAAAAAAGATTCAGGTAAAGATTATGGCACATTAAAAACAAATGATATTATTGAATTTAATAGTAATAATTTAGGTGTGTTTTATGTTAAAGTAAAAGAAGTAAATTATTATAATTCACTAGAAGAATTATTTACTATGGAAGGAACAAGATATACAACATCTTCTACCAATGATTATAATGAAGCAATTAATAATGTAAATAAACTTGATGGATACAAAGAAGCAATAAGAAAAAACGGAGTATATGCAATTCATATAGAATATTTATATAGCATAAATACTGTATGGGAAGAATTGATAGAAAAAGCAAATAAAGTTAGAAATAAAAGAGAAGTTTCTGGTATGGTTAGTGCTGGACAGGTTTCTGCTACAATATTAACTAAAGATCATAATATATATACAGGCGTTTGCATTGATACAGCATCATCACTTGGAATGTGTGCTGAAAGAAATGCTATTGCAAATATGATAACTAATGGGGAAAATGAAATAATTAAACTTGTATGTATTGATTCAAAAGGAAATGTTGGTTATCCATGTGGAACATGTAGAGAATACTTAATGCAGTTATCTAAATCAAGCAAAGATATTGAAATATTAAAAAATATAGATACTCATGAAATAATCAAATTAGAAGAATTAATTCCCAATTGGTGGGGATATGACAGATTATGAAAATAATTGAATATGAAGATAAATATTTAGAAGATGTAAAAGATTTATTAGTAGAACTTGAAGAGTATATCATCACTATAGATAAAGATAACTTAGATAGATTACATCCAGAGTATAGAGATAAGATGGCAATATTAGATTTAGAAGAGATAAAAAATAATGAAGGAAAATGTTATCTTGCTATAGAAAAAGAAAAAGCAATAGGATTAATAATGGGGTGTATTCGTTCTTATAATGAATATGATTATTTAGATTATAAATGTCCAAAATGTGGCAAAATAACAGAACTAATTATTTCTAAAAAAGCAAGAAGTAAAGGGATAGGACAACAATTAATGAAAAAAATAGAGAACTATTTTAAAAGTATTAATTGTGAATATATCATTATAGATGTATTTGCCTATAATACTAATGGCATTAAATTTTATGAACAACAAGGATACCATACAAGAGGATTAATAGATATTAAAAAATTATAGAAGGGAAAACAATGTTAGAAAATTTAAATTGTGTATCTAAAAATGTAAATTTAGATGATTATTTGTATCTTTATAAATATGTTAGAGATAATATGGAAAATCCAGAATGGCTTGGAACATTTACTAAAGAAGAAATAATAGAAATATTAAATAATAAAGGAAAAATATGGTTATATTATGATAATAAAAATTTGGTATGCTCTATGATGTACATACCATCAAACAATAAAAGTTTGAAAAAGCATAATATATCTTATGATGAAAAATTAGTAGGATCTTTAGGTCCTATAATGGTTAATCCTAATTATGTTGGCAATGGTTATCAAAGACAAATGATGAAAATTTTAGATGAATACTGTAAGAGTATTAACAAAAAATATATATTTACAAAAGTGTGTTCAGATAATGTTTATTCGTTAAATAATATGTTAAAAGATAATTATGTTGTTACTGATGAATATGAGAATGAAAGAGGTAAGAATACTACATTATTAAAAGAACTTGATTAATTATTGGAGAAATTGTTATGAAAAATAATTATAAATATGTAATAGTAGATAAAGATTTAAATAAGTAAAATAGATATGTTTTAATATATAATAAAAAAAGATGTTGATTACATAATAGAAAATTTATGCTACCAATTATATATTGAATAGTGTATTTAATACTAGATATAGAAAAACAATAAAAATTATAGAAGGGAAAAAATAATGGAAAAAATAATAGAAATTGACTTACATGATAAATATGATTTAGTAGAAAAATATAATGAAAATAAAATATCAAATGAATTAATAAAATATATTATAAAGGAAGCTATACCTATTAGAAAAAATGAAAAAATAAAAATTGTTATAAATGTAAAATGTAATAATATAAATAGAGATTGTAAAGAGTTTTTAAAAGAAGGACTTATTGAAGAATATAATAAAAGTATACAAGAACACAAAATTACTGATATAAAACAAATATGTCTATTAATTTTAGGAATCATATTTTTGTTTTTATCAAGCAATATCAATAATGAAGTAATATGGAAAGAAATATTACTAATTACTGGTTGGGTTCCAATATGGGAAGTAATAGATTTAGAATTATTTTCTAATACAAAGGGTAAAGGTAAAATAAAAATAATTAATAAGTTATTAAATAGTGAAATAATACAAAAGTAATTTATTTTTATGATATAGAAAGATAATAAAAATGATAAATAAAAGAAATGAAATAGAAAATATATTAAATAAACTATCTAAATCAAACTTTAGGAATAAATTTCACTTAAAAGAAAAAGATAAAGAATATATCAAAGAAAAGGGTATAGAGAAAATAAAAGAGCATGCATATACTTTTATAAATAAAAGACTTGCACCAAAAGATATACCAAATGATGGAAAGCAGACCCCAATGAAAGGGCATCCAGTTTTTATTTCACAACATGCAACAGCAACTTGTTGTAGAAATTGTTTATATAAATGGCATAAGATAGAACCACAGAAAGAATTAAATAAAGAACAAATAGATTATATTATAGATGTTATAATGATATGGATAGAAAAAGAAATGACAAAGGTGAAATAATGAAAGTATTAAGTATAAAAGAACCTTTTGCAACTCTAATAAAAGAAGGTAAGAAAAAAATAGAAACGAGAAGTTGGAAAACATTTTATCGTGGTGAATTATATATACACGCAAGTAGTACAAAAATATCAAGAGAGTGGAAGGAAGATAAGCCCCTCATGGAGTTATTAGGAGCTAATTCATTAAATTATGGAAAAATTATTTATAAATGTAATTTAATAGATTGTATCTATATGACTAAAGAATATATAGAAGAAATAATTATCAAGAATATATTTGTGGTAAATATAAAGAAGGTAGATATGCTTGGATACTAGATGATGTTACACCATTAAAAAAGTCAATTGAAACTAAAGGACATCTAAATATATGGAATTATCATCAATAGGAGATATATGATAGAAGTAAAATTTTATGAAGAAGTTAAAGATGAAAAACTAAAATATGCAGTTATAGTAACTAGATATAATGGAAAATGGGTCTTCTGTAGACATAAAGACAGAAAAACACTAGAAATTCCTGGCGATCATAGAGAAAAAGGAGAAAGAATAATAGATACAGCAAAACGTGAATTATATGAAGAAACGGGAGCAATTAATTATACTATTGAACCAATTTCTGTTTATTCAGTAATAAATAAAGATGAAAATGAAGAAACTTTTGGATTTCTCTATTTGGCTGAAGTAAAGGAATTTGAAAAAGAATTATATAATGAAATCGAAGAAATAGTGTTACTTGATGATTTTCCAAACAATTGTACATATCCAGACATACAACCAAAACTTTTTGAAAAAATAAAAAATAATATTTCTATAAAGTATAAGTTATAAAATATTTTCTTAAATTATCTTAATCTATGATATACTTAACATATGGAGATGATTTAAATTATTTGAAATATTTTTATACTGTCAGTTTGTTTTAACCAAAAAAATTCAAACAAATAAAAGCAAACTAATTGACAAAAAAAATATATTATTTATAATAGTATTAGTTCTTCTTTATGAGTGACACATAAAAGTAATGAAGATAAAACAATTTAATTATATAAATAAAGAGCACGTAAGTGAAATAAGGTGGCACCGCGGATTAATTCGTCCTTATATTATTTTTAACGTGTTTTTATTTTAGAAAAGGAGTATATATGGAAGAAAATATTTATAGAAGTGTTTACTGTGGTAAAGTAGACAGAAGTTATATTGGAAAAGAAGTTAGAGTTTGTGGATGGGTAAATTCAATTAGAAACTTAGGCAGTTTACTTTTTATAACACTAAGAGATGAAACTGGTATTGTCCAATTAATTAGTGAAGAAAGTGATAAATTTATTAATTTGACCAAGGAAAGTACTGTGACTGTTAGTGGTATTGTTCGTAAAAGAGACGATGATATGATTAATAAAAATATGGCTACAGGAGAAATTGAAATAGTAATTAATACACTAGATATTCTTGGATTATGTGAAAACGTATTACCATTTGAAATATCTAGAAGTAAAGAATCTTTGGAAGATACAAGACTAAAATATAGATATCTAGATTTAAGGAATGAAAGTGTTCATAATAATATTTTATTTAGAAGTAAAGTAATAGATTTTATTAGAGAAACCATGAAAAGTATGGGATTTACAGAAATACAGACACCAATTATAACAGCAACATCACCAGAAGGAGCTAGGGACTTTATTGTACCATCTAGAAAATTTAAAGGTAAATTTTATGCCTTACCACAAGCTCCACAAATATTTAAACAATTGCTTATGGTATCAGGATTTGATAAATACTTTCAAATAGCACCATGTTTTCGTGATGAAGATCCAAGAAGTGATAGATTATATGGTGAATTTTATCAATTGGATTTTGAAATGTCTTTTGTTACAGAAGAAGATGTATACAAAGTAGGAGAAAAAGTTTTTTATAACGTATTTACTAACTTTTCTGAAAAAGAAGTAAGTAAGCCTCCTTTTAGAAGAATTCCATATAGAGAAGCTATGTTAAAATATGGTAGTGATAAACCAGATTTAAGAAATCCTCTTATCATTGAAGACTTAACTAACATTTTATCAAAATCAGATTTTGCTCCATTCAAAGATACACAAATTCGTGGTATTAAAGTAAGTAGTATTGATAAATCTAATTCTTGGTTTAAACAAATGGAAGAATATGTTAAATCTATAAATGGTACTTTAGGTTATATTAAAGTTGTAGAAAATAATAAATTTAAATCTTCACTAGATAAATTTTTAAATGATGAAATAAGAAATAATCTTATAGAAAAGTTAAATTTAAATGAAGGGGATACAGTATTTATCTTAGCAGATAAGAAAGTAAATAAATTAGCAGGTAATCTAAGAAATAAATTAGGTGAAGAACTAGAATTAATAGATAAAAATAAATATGAATTTTGTATAGTTAATGATTTTCCTTTCTTTGAAGAAGATGAAGAAAATGGCGGAATTACTTTTTCACACAATCCATTCTCTATGCCACAAGGTGGTATGGATGCTTTACTTAACAAAAATCCACTAGATATACTTGCTTATCAGTATGATTTTGTATGTAACGGATATGAAATGGCATCTGGTGGAGTAAGAAATCATGATAGAGATATACTAAAGAAAGCCTTTGAATTAGTAGGATACAGTGAAGATGTTGTTAAAAGTAAATTTCCAGCCTTATATGAAGCATTTAGATATGGAGCACCACCACACGCTGGAATGGCACCAGGAATAGATAGAATTCTAATGCTTTTAAAAGATGAGGAAAATATTAGAGAAGTTGTTGCCTTTCCATTGGGAGCAAATGGAGCTGATAGTATGATGGGATGCCCTAGTGAAGTATTCCCAAAACAACTAAAAGATGCACATATTAAAATAAGCGATTAATTAAGTAGGGAGGTTTTGACATGGAAGATAAGGAATGGGAATTAGTAGTTATATTTGAACCAAAAGAATTAGAAGATGGAACTATTGAATTAGTGCCAAATACAGTAATAACAGGATATTATGATGAAGTGATGGATAATTTTATTAGTGATGAAGGCAATACATATTGGCATATATTAATGCCTTATGATAATGTAAAGCAATATGCTTATAGAACCCCGGTTGTAGAACTTGTAAAAAGATACCGTAATAAATCATTAGAACAAATAAAAAGGAAATATTTAAATGAACACTTAAAGTATAAATATATTCCTACTTTAGATGAATATAACAGAATAATCATTCTTGTAGATAAAGTAACTAATGAAGAATTTGTTTTTGAAGACAAAGACAGTATTTTATATGATTATGATGAAGAAATAACTTGGCTTACAGAAACTGATGGAGATAAAGGTCAAGAACCAAATAGATCAAAGGAAAATCCTAAAACTAAAAGTAGCAAAAATAGTGAGTCAGAAAAAGCAAAAAATAATGAGGAAGAAAGCGTATTGCCTAAAGATGTACTTATAGAACTTTATAAGACAGTAAAAGGACAAGATGAATTAGTTAAAACAATTGTAACTACAATATGGGTTAATTTATATAGTATAGGTAATAAAAGAAATATGCTAGTAATGGGACCTACTGGTGTTGGAAAAACACTAGTGTTTGAAACATTATCTAAAATACTAGGGATTCCTATTTTAGTAACATCTACATCAGGAATGTCTCAGGCAGGATATAAAGGTGGAGACTTAACAGAAATTCTAACACAATATATATTAAAATATGGAAAGGATCCTAATATAGACAAAGGTATAATAATTTTAGATGAATTTGATAAATTAGCATATAAAGGAGAAGAATCAGGTTCAGTTTCAACTATGGGAATTCAAAATGAATTACTAAAAATGATAGAAGGAAACACTTATAATGTAGAAGTCGGACAAGGGACCTGTATATTTGATACAAAAAGTATTACTTTTGTATGTTGTGGAGCATTCCAAGAGTTGTATGAAGATAAAAAAACACCACAAAAAAGCAAAATAGGTTTTGGAAGTATATCATCTGAAGAATCTAAAAAAGAAAGTCAATCAATGAGTGATAAATTAGTTTCTTATGGACTTAAAAGAGAAATAGTAGGAAGATTACCAATTGTATTGCAATTTAATGCTTTAACTAAGGATAATTTAAAAGATATTATATTAAATTCAAAAACTAGTGAACTTCAGGAATACATAAGAATATTAAAAGAATTTGGTATTGAAAATATTAATATAGATGATTTAGTAGATATTATTGTAAATGACGCTATGGAAAGAAAAATAGGTGCTCGTGGATTAACTAGTACTATTGTAAATATGTTTAATAATATAATGTATGAAGTATTTAACAATCCTGGAGAGTATGATACATTACATATTGGATCTAATATATTAAATAACCCTAATGATTTTACGTTATCAAGAAGTACATATAAAAAAGAAAATACTATTGAAAAAGTAAAGGTTTTAGTTCAATAATAAAAGAAAGAGATTTATATGAAAGAATTAAAAGATATAGAAAGGTCAATTCAAAAGAAATATCGTAAAGAGATATTTTCTAAATTTGTAAGAGCTATTAATGAATTTAATTTAATTGAAGAAAATGACAAGATAGCTATATGTATTTCAGGAGGAAAAGATTCTTTTTTACTTGCCAAATGTATGCAAGAATTAAAAAGACATAATAAATTCCATTATGAATTAGTATTTATGGTTATGAACCCTGGATATAGTGAAGAAAAACTACAAGCAATAATAGATAATGCTAAGTATTTAAATATACCAATTACAATATTTGATACAAATATATTTGAAGTTATAAAAGATAATACTAATCCTTGCTATCTATGTGCCAGGATGAGAAGAGGATGTTTATATAGTAAAGCCAAAGAATTAGGATGCAACAAAATAGCTTTAGGACATCACTTTAATGATGTTATAGAAACAATCTTGCTTAATCAAATATATAATGGAACATTTTCTTCAATGTTACCTATATTAGATAGTGACAACTACCCTGGCATGAAGTTGATTAGACCATTATTTTATGTCAAAGAAAAAGACATTATATCTTGGGTAAAATATAGTGAACTTAACTTCTTAGACTGTGCATGTGTTATTACTAAAAAGAATATTGGAAAAAGAAAAGAAATAAAATTACTCATAGAAGAGTTAGTTAAAATGTATGAAAACGCTGATATTAATATAATGAATTCAATGTTTAATGTTAATCCAAATACAACTTTTAATAAGATTAAAGAAGAATAGATAATAATAAAAAATTATCTTTTTTCTTTAATATATAAAATATTTAATGATCTAAATATATTTTTTTCTTATACTATTAGCATATATATTATCAGGAAGAAAAATGAACTATAAAGAGTATATAAATTTATCATTAGAATTACACTTATTTTTTGACCGTATTATGAAAGAACATGCTGAGTTTATAAGAGGATTATTAGATCCAAGTGAAAAAACTTTAATTGAAACTGCAGATAAGTATGCAACTGAATATGAAGTTATTATGAATAAATATAAAAATAATTCTTTATATTTAACAGGTGTTAGTCTAAGTTAAACGCTTGGAGTTCTGACCCTGATTCTGCTTATGTTGTAATAACACCTGATGATACTCAGTTAGAAGATCTATTTGAAGAACTTGCAAAAAACATTTCAAAACCAGGTGCAACAGATATTGTTATAACTGATGTAGTAAATCCTTGTTTTAAAATAATGGATGTAGTTAGTAAAACAAAAGGAACAGCAGATATAGAGGGAGATCATACTATTATATGGAAAATAGATGAATTAGGAACAACCACCAGTGAAGGAGCAGTATTAGAATTCTCAGTAGAACATGTTGGAACTTGTACAGGAACCATAGAAGTTAATGAAAGTATAGACTACGAAGATGCTGAGGGTAGTCTAGTTTTATTTGAAAATCCAACTATTGAAATTGAATGTGATGAATCAATTTGCCTAGAAGAGTGTCCGACTCCAATAGATATTACAATTAGTGGATGTATCGATGCCGTAGAATATGATGCTGGAAATATATATTTAGATTCATTAGGAAGAATCCTAGAATTAAATGCTAAAATAAAAAATGTTTGTCCTAACAGAAGAGTTGCTCTAGCAGTTGTATTAACTGAAGTTGACTCAAATAATATAGAAAATAAAAAAGAAATGAAAACTATGGTAATACCAGCACATTCACATCTTACATGTCGTGATGTCAAAATAAATTGCATTAAATTTGTTCTACTTGAAGAATTAGACGTCAGTGGAAGTGAAAGTTCAATATGTAATAACAGAAATTTCAAAGTTAGATTTATTACTCATTATATAGATAATGATTTAAATAGTTGCAATGATTTAGTATAATACAATAAAACCTAGTGTCAATTTGATGCTAGGTTTTATTTAGTTAACTAGATAATAATTTGTGAAATAATTGAAAAAATATGTTATAATAATTAAGAAGTGATGTACTTCGAAGATGAGGTTCGTTATAATGATTACTATAGAAATAAAAAAAGACAGCTATATAGATTGAAGTTTAGGAGTTAAAATATGAATATATATGACATTTTTAAACAATTAAATATTGAATTTAAAGAAACAGAACACGAACCTATTTTTACTATTGAACAAGCCCAAAATATTAAAAACATTAATGGCACTGGTTGTAAAAATCTATTTCTAACTAACAGAAAGAAAAATTATTACCTAGTATTATTGGAAGAAACAAAAAGAGCAAACATAAAAGACATTGCTAAATTAGTTAATGAATCTCACTTATCATTTGCTAGTGAAATAGAATTAAATAATATATTAAAACTAAAACCAGGTAGTGTTACACCCCTTGGAATAATAAATGACAAAGATAATATAGTTACTTTAATAATAGATAATGAATTAAAAGGAAAAAAAATATTAGTACACCCAAATACAAATACCAAAACTATTGTATTATCTTATGATGATTTGATAAAATTTATTGAATTTGAAAAGCATAATTATATATTAATATCATAGAGAAAAATAAAGAGAGGTGAATACATGGGAAGAATAAATACAATTTATGATCCAATAAATTGGAAAATTGATTTAGAAGGAAAAAGTAAGATATTAGAAGATTACTATTATTGTGAAATAAGTGAATTAATTTAGAAATATAACTATGATAATATTATAGGCAAATATAGAGTTAATATCTATGAATTATTTTAAGAAAAAAGAAAGGAATGATGAAAATGAAAAAAAATTGGATGCTTATTATAACAAGTAGTATCGTTTATTTAGCAATTATTACTCTTTCTATTTATTATGCAATTATCCCAGGAATTAATAAATTAAAAGAAGTAAACACGATTAAAGAATTAACATATGAAGAAAAAACAAAACTAATTGATGAGATTAATCAAAAATATATATTATTAGAACAAGATGTAAACAAAAAATATACACCGTCTATTAAAGAAATTAATGATAAATATAGTAATTTAGAACAACAGATAAAAGACAAATACGATCAAAAAGAACAAGAAATAAATAATAAAATAAGCGATAAAGAAGTAGCAAGAAATAATGAGTTCTTTAAAAATGGACTTAGCAAAAAATACTACAATTTAAGTGATGAAATATCTGCATTAAGAAATGAAAAATGGGAAATAGATAGTCAAGAGAGAAAAGAAATAGATAATAATGATGACTTAAAAGAAGCAGAAATAAAAACTATAAAATCTAATCAATCTTCTGAGTTAGATAGATTAAGAAAAAATAAAGATAATGAGATTTATAATATTAATAATCAAAATATAAATAAATCATATATAAAAACTAAAGGTATATTAAGTATATTAATAGGAAGTATTATAATATTAATTCCTATAATATATATAATTTTAATATTTAATAAATTGACCCACTTATCTAATCTAGTTAAAGAAAAATGGAGTCAAGTTGATATTTTCTTAAAGCAACGTACTGATTTGATTCCAAATATTGTGGAATCTGTTAAAGGTTTCACTGAACACGAAAAATCGACATTAACTAATATCACTAAAGCTAGAAATCAAGTTATCAAAGCTACTACTAAAGAAGAAGAAATTGAAGCTAATAAAAATTTGAGTAATGCCATAAATAAACTATTATTTTTACAAGAAGATTATCCAGAATTAAAAGCTAATACAAACTTTATGAATTTACAAGAAAATTTAAAAGAAATAGAAAATAATATTTCATATGCTAGACAAATTTATAATAAGGCTGTTTTAAAATATAAAAATAAGCTAGAAATGTTTCCATCAAATATAATTGCTGATATATTTAATTTCAAACCAGAATTATTCTTTACTATAGATAGTGATGATAGAGAAAATCCTAATATAAATTTTAATGAAAAATAGTATTATCATCCAAAAATACTATTTTTTCTTACAAAAGATTAAGTAATAAACTTGTCTAAATTTTATATATCCTATATATTAAATACCAATTAAAAATTATAAATAGTTCTGAAAGAAAGTTAAAGAGAAAATAGAACAAATAAATAGTTTAAGGAAGTTATGTTAAAATTAATTTATAAAATTATTCTTTCTATATGATAAAATAGAAAAAAGAAAGACACGTTATGACAATGAAAGATTGGATTAATATAGAAAAACTACTTGATAATTCTAAAAATATATACGTAAAAAAACGGTAGAAAATCAGAAAATAAATATGAAAAATATAGAGTGATCAAAGAACAAAAATATATTTCTTCTATGATGAGCTTTATAATAAATATCTAAGCGAAAGAAAAGGAGATAAAGAAAATGGTTAAAAATTATAAAGTAATAACGTTGTGTGGTTCTACTAGATTTAAAGATGAATTTTTAAAGGTTCAAAAAGATTTAACATTACAAGGGAATATTGTGATTTCTGTAGGATTGTTTGGACATTCTGGAGATTCTGAGGTTTGGGAAAATATGGATGAAGGAACTTTAACTAAAACAAAGGAAATGTTAGATGATATGCATAAAAGAAAAATAGATATGGCTGATGAGATTTTTGTTATAAATGTAGATGGATATATTGGTGAGAGTACAAAGTCAGAAATTGAATATGCAAAATCTCTTGGTAAGAAAGTAAATTATTTAGAAGATAAATAATTTATAGTAATAAAGAAAATAAAAACAAGAATAATAAAGTTAATAAGAAAATAAATATAGATAAAGAAAATTGGATTATAACTGAAAATAATTACGAAGCAATTATAAGTAAAGAAATATTTGATAAAGTACAAGATATTTTTGGATAATTATGTTACTAGAACAAATAAGAAGGGGAATTTGGATACATTATCAGGTTTTATAAAATGTAAGGATTGTAAAGGTAAAATGTGTTTAAAATTTGGAAAAAAATAAATCATATTATTATTGTAATAACTACTTTAATAAAAAATATACAAGCTATTCAATTGAAAAAACAAAACTTGAAAGAACGATACTAGAAAAATTAAAAGTAGATGAGATAGCAAGAAATTATTTATACGAAAAAGTAAATGTTATTTATATAAATAATGACAAAACAATAAGCATTGATTATAAATGAAAAAAGAACTGTTATAATTAATAAGAATTTTAATTTAAAAACAAGGAAGTGAAATTTATGGAAAATAATAATCAAGAGGTGTTTCATAAGACAAATATCAACTGGTATATACCGACTTATGGAAAACTTCTTTCAAAGGTTTATAAATAAAGCTTTGAAATTGGATTTCTTTTTACATTTTATCGATAAAAAATAATTAAAAATACAAACCAATAAGGGTAATTACGACTTATGGAAAACTAATATTTCAGACAAAGGAGATGATAAAATTGGCAAAGGATTTAATAATAAGAAGTAGTACTGAAGAATTTATAACATTTAAACTTCAGGAAAAGGATAAAGGCATTCAAGTTAGATATGAAAATGAGACTTTATGGATGACCCAAAAAGCTATGGCAGAATTATTTGATGTTGAACAGCCTGCAATAGCAAAGCATCTTATAAATATATATAATGAGAAAGAATTAGATAAAAATTCAACTTATTCCAAAATGGAATTAGTTCAAAAAGAGGGAACTAGAAATGTTAAAAGAAATGTTGAATTTTATAATTTAGATGCTATAATTTCTGTTGGATACAGAGTAAATTCATTAAGAGCTACTCAATTTAGAAGGTGGGCAACAAATGTATTAAAAACTTTTACTATTCAAGGATATGTATTAGACAAAGAAAGAATGAAAAATGGTTCTTTCATCGATAAAGATTATTTTGAAAAATTATTAGAAGAAATTAGAGAAATAAGGTTATCAGAAAGGAGATTTTATCAAAAAGTAACAGATATATATGCTACAAGTATTGATTATGATCCTAAATCTCCAATATCAATTGAATTTTTTAAAAAAGTACAAAACAAAATGCATTATGCAGTATCTAGAAAGACTGCTGCAGAAATTATTTATGATAGAGTAAACTCAGAAAAAGAACATATGGGCTTGACTTCTTGGAAAAATTCTCCTAATGGTAAAATAATGGAATCTGATGTTATAATTGCTAAAAATTATTTATCTAAAGATGAATTACAAGATTTGGAAGGTATAGTTAGTGCGTTTTTAGAAATTGCAGAAAATAGAGCAAGAAGACATATTCCAATGACAATGGAAGACTGGGCAAATAGAATTGATAAATTTTTACTTGCAGATGATAGAGATATATTAAAAGATGCTGGAAAAATATCACATGAGATTGCTTGTGATAAAGCATTAACAGAATTTGAAAAATATAGAATAAAACAAGACAAATTATATAAGTCGGATTTTGATTTATTGATGGAAGAATCAGAAATTTATTTAAAGGGTGATGAAAATGAGTAATGAAGAAAAAAGTTTTTCTAAGACTTCGATTAACTGGGTAATACCGACTTTAATTAACTTCCAAGCAAACCTTTATTTATAAAGGTTTATATATAAAAACTATTTACATTATATTTAGAAAAATCGTGGAAAAATAAATTAATATTGAGGTAATTCCACCTTAAGTTAACTTTTAAAAAGAAAGGAGAAGATTATGCCAGAAAATGATTTAATAATATATAAAAATAGTGATGGCGATATTATAGTAGATGCTATATACAAAGATGAAACATTATGGCTATCGCAAAAAGGAATGTCTAAGGTATTTGAAGTAGGCGTTCCAGCAATATCTAAACATTTAAAAAACATATTTGAAGAAAATGAATTAGATAAAAATTCAGTTGTTTCCAAAATGGAAATAACTGCTGATGATGGCAAAAACTATAATACAGAAGTATATAGTTTAGATGCAATAATAGCGGTAGGTTATAGAGTAAATTCAAAAAAAGCAACAGAGTTTAGAATATGGGCTACTAAAATATTAAAAGAATATATGATAAAGGGATTTGCTTTAAATGATGAAAGATTTATAAAAGGAAATAAATATGACTCTAAATATTTTGATGAATTACTAGAACGTATTAAAACAATTAGAGTTAGTGAAAGAATGTCTTATCAAAAAATTACAGATTTATTTATAGCAACTTCAACTGATTATAATCCGAAGTCAGAAGAGGCATATACTTTTTTTAAAATAGTTCAAAATAAACTTCATTATGCAATTTCTGGACATACTGCAGCTGAACTAATATATAGTAGAGCTAATTCAGAAAAAGAACATATGGGACTTACTAATTGGAAAAATTCTCCTGATGGTTTAATATATAAATATGATGTAGGTATTGCTAAAAATTATTTAAATAAAGAAGAACTAGAAAAACTAAATGATTTAACAAATATATTTTTAATATTTGCAGAAGATGAAGCAAAAGAAAGACATGTTATGACAATGAAAGATTGGATAAATGCAACAGATGATTTATTAAAATTTAGAAGAAAAGAAGTATTACAAAATAGTGGCAATATATCTCATAAACAAGCAGTAGAAAAAGCGGAGAGTGAATATGAAAAATATAGAGTAATACAAGATCAACAATATATATCTTCAATGGATGAATTTTATAATAAATATTTGGAAGAAAATAAAGGTGATAAATAATGAAATCTTACGATAATACAATAAAATATTATGAATTACTAATGTTTTATGAAGATACATCTATTTATCAAAAATATTCGTTGCCAGAAGGCTTTCATTTTGAATTTTATAAAAATGGAGATATGAATGATTGGATAAATATTCATATTGAAAGTGGAGAATTTTGTGCTATTGAAGAAGGAATAAATATATTTCATGATTTTTACGACTCATTCATTCACGAATTAGACAAAAGATGTATATTTATAGTTGATGATATAACAAATAAAAAAGTTGGTACTGCTACAATATCATTATTAAGTGAAAAAGAATATGGATACACTGGCGCAGTTGATTGGGTAGCAATAAAAAGAGATTATCAAGGTAGAAAATTATCTCGACCATTGATTACAAAAATATTAGAGATTGCAGTAAATTTAGGTCACAAAGGTATTGTTTTGCATACTCAAACTACTACCTGGTTAGCGGCAAAATTGTACCTAGATTTTGGATTTAATATTTTAAATAAGGAAGAAAAGATTGGATGGAGTATTTTAAAAACTTTAACAAATCATTCAAAATTAGGTGAATACGAAGTATTAGAAAAAGAAGATATATATGATAAAAGGAATATAGAAATAGAATTACAATTAAAACAAATATTTAAAAATAGTAATTTTAATTATTCTGTATGGTATAAAAATGGATTACACAATGTGTATGTTTATTATGAATATAATACTTATGAGTATGAATATTTTGAAGAAAAAGATAAAATTAGATTGGTAGAAGTTAAAAATAAAAAGTATAAAAGATAGGAAGTAAGCAAAAATGAGTAATGAAAAAAAGTTTATCAAAAGTCGTTATTAACTGGGTAATGGAGACATAAGAAAAACTTACTTTAAATCCTTATAAATGAAGGAAAAAATCTTAAATTCTTTTTACATATTTATGATAGTTTTTTATGAAAATTATTAAAAATATAGGGTAATGGAAGAACATGAAAAACTTTACTCTAGAAAATTATACAATTAATAGAAATGGAGGTAGCAATGAAGATAATTGAAAATAAATATTCTAACAATACTTTTGAAAATATAAAACATATTGATGATTATGGAAATGAATATTGGTATGCACGTGAATTACAAAAAGTATTGGAATACAAGGATTGGAGAAATTTTCAAAAAGTAATAGATAAAGCGGTTTTATCAGCCAATAATAGTGTTTCAAATGAAGAAAATTGGGTTGTTGAGGTCAACAAGCCAATAAAAACTGGAAAAGGAAAAGAAGAATTTATTAAAGATTATAAACTATCAAGATACATATGCTATTTGATAGTGCAAAATGCTGATCCAAATAAAGAAGTTGTTGCCTTAGGACAAACTTATTTTGCTATTCAAACTAGAAAACAGGAAATAACTGAACAAGAATATGATTCGTTATCAGATGATGAAAAAAGATTTTATCAAAGAAAATTAACAAATCAATATCGAGAAGTATTTTAGATGAATTAATAAAAAAAGAATTAAATTTAACTGATATTACTAGATTAGAATTAGAAAATAAAGTAAAATATATTTATATTGGTAAAGATAAAAATGTTAAAATTGATTTTAAATAGAATAACAGAAAGAAGAATAACATATGGATGAAAAAAGTTTACAAATAACTAATCATGATTTTTTAATATATAGAGATTCAAACAATGATGTTAAGGTTAGTGTAATGTTAATAAATAATGATATATGGCTTACCCAAAATTTAATTGCAGAATTATTTGGTGTAGGAAGAAGTACAATAACAGAGCATATTAATAATATATTAAATAGTGGCGAACTTGATGAAAATAACACCGTTGGAAAAACCGACATTGATAATTCTAAAAAACCTGTAAAGATATATAACCTTGATATGATTATTGCAGTTGGATATAGAGTTAATTCAAAAAAAGCAACAAATTTTAGAATTTGGGCAACAAAAGTATTAAAGGAATATATGATTAAAGGCGTAGTTATGGATGATGAAAGATTAAAAAATCCTAATTACATATTTGGAGAAGACTATTTTGAAGAAACACTTGAAAGAATTAGAAATATCCGTTCAAGTGAGAGAAGATTTTATCAAAAAATAACAGATATATATTCTTCGTGTAGTATTGATTATGATAAAGATTCAGAAATAACAAAAGAATTTTTTAAAACTGTTCAAAACAAGTTGCATTATGCAATAACAGGAAATACTGCAGCGGAAATAATATATAATAGAGCCAGTTCAGAAAAAGAACATATGGGTTTAACTAATTGGAAGAATTCTCCTGATGGACCAATTTATAAATATGATGTTGATATTGCTAAAAATTATTTAAATGAGAAAGAATTAAAAGACTTAAATAGAATAGTAACAATGTATTTAGATTACGCAGAATTACAAGCAGAAAATCATAATGCAATGACTATGAAAGATTGGGTAGAAAAGCTAAATGCATTATTTGCAATTTAATGGTAAAGAAATATTGCACAATGCCGGGAAAATATCTACTAGTGTTGCACAAGAATTAGCTTATAAAGAATATGATAAATTTAAAATTAAACAAGATAAATTATATAAATCAGATTTTGATAATTTTTTAAATGAAGCAAGAATGATAGAGAATGGAAGTGATAAAAATGAGTAATGAAGAAAAAAGTTTTACATCAGTCGGAATTAACTGGTACCCAGGTCACATGGCTAAGACCAAAAGAGAAGTAAAAGAAAGAATAGATTTAATAGACATAGTATATGAAATAATTGATGCAAGAATGCCACTATCAAGTAAGAATAACGATGTTAATGACTTAATAAAAAATAAACCTCGTATATTGATAATGACAAAAAAAGATTTATGTGACTTAAATGCCACAAATAAATGGATAGAGTACTATAAAAAGCAAGGATATGAAGTTGTACTATTAGATCTTGCAAATAATCCAAATATGAAAATAATTTTTGAATCAACTAATAGATTACTTAAAGATAAAAAAGAAAAAGAATTAAATAAAGGAATTAATAGAAGGAAAACTAGAGCTTTAGTACTTGGAATACCTAATGTAGGAAAAAGCACATTTATTAATAGACTTGTTGGTAAAAAAGTTACCAACGTAGGAAACAAACCAGGTGTCACTAAAAAACTAGAATGGATTAGAATTAATAATGAAATAGAGTTATTAGATACACCAGGTATTTTATGGCCTAAATTAGATAACAAAGATATAGCATTAAATTTAGCTTCTCTTTCCTCTATTAAAGAAGAAATATTAGATATAGAAGAAGTAGCAATATATATTGTAGAAAAAATGCTAAATTTATATCCAAAACAATTAAAAGAAAGATATAAAATAGATAATTATAATGATATAGTTGATATTCTTGATAAAATAGGTTATAATATTGGAGCAATCAGAAACAAGGAAGTTGATTATGAAAGAGTGTACACTACAATAATTAATGATTTAAAACAAGGAAGATTAGGAAAAATAACATTTGATAATATGGAGGAATAATGAAAGTAGATATTAGTAAATTAATTAATGGTTATGTAGATGAAATAACTTTATCAGATAGTATTAGCTTACCTAAAGAATTGCTTGAAGAAAACAATATTTATGATATAGATTTAAAATTTGATGGTAATATATCTTTAAATAATGATAATCTTATCTTAGTAACAGGGAAAATATTTGGTATAATAGTATTACCAGATAATATCACTTTAGAAAGAGTTGATTGCAAAATAGACACTAATTTAGAAGAAATTTTAGAAAAAAGAGAAAATATACTTGATATTAGTTCTATTTTATGGCAAAATATATTAGTGGAAATTCCTCTAAAAGTTAGAAAAAACTGTGAAGAGGTTAATATGTCTGGAAATGGATGGAGACTCATTAGTGAGGATACTTTCAACAAAGAACATCAAACTAATAATCCATTTCAAGACTTGAATGAATTATTTGATTCAAAGGAAGGAGAATAAATATGGCAGTTCCATTTAGAAAAGTAAGTAAGACAAGAAAAAATATGCGTAGAACACATTACAAAATTACAGCTAATGGTTTAGTAGAATGTTCTAATTGCAAAGAAATGATAAGACCTCATAGAGTTTGTCCAAAGTGTGGATTTTATAAAGGCGAAAATAAATTAAGTAAAGAGAAATAGGAATATTGTAAAAAATATTTCTTTTTTTTTATTTTATGATATAATACTTATGAAAGGTAGGTCAAAATATGTCAAAATATAATGAGAATGCTTTTATTAATGATATTAGATTGTTAGCTTTGAATATGGCATATAAAAGTAAGATAACTTACAATAATAGTATTTTAAGTGTAGTACCTATATTATATACTCTATATAAAGATCATTTAGTATTTGATGTAGATAAGCCAGAATGGTGTAATAGAGATAGATTAGTTTTATCAAATGGTAATGCAAGTCCAGCTTTATATGCTACATTGTACACAGCACTTGGTAAATACAAACAAGAAGATTTAGAAGAATATGGTTCATATAAATCTAATTTATCAGTATATCCAAGTTATGATTTAGATAAATCTATTGAAGTAACAACTACAAATAGTGGAGAAGGTTTATCTATGGCAATAGGAATGGCTATAGCAGAAAAAAACTTAGAATCTTTATATAATAAGAAAAAAATAACTTTATTTAACTATAATATATATGCACTTTGCGATTATAGAGATTTAACTAGTGCTAGTGGACTTGAAAGTGCTTCTGTTTGCAGTAAATATAATTTAGATAATTTAATTATATTATATGATGCTATTAACAGAGAAGATAACAATAAAATAATGGATATGTATTTATCTATGGATTTTAATGTTATTCTTGTCAAAAACAGTTCTAAATTATCAGAAGTTAGTAAAGCCTTAGATAGTGCTAATAAAAATAGAAGACCAACTTTAATTATTTTTGAATCTAACGAAGATAAGAATTCAGCATATGAAATTGGCAATAAAATACTTGGAAGTATTAAAGAAGAAGATATGAATCAATTAACGGACATCTTAACCGTTGAAGATAAAAAATATAATTTTGAAGAAGCGATTAAATTATATAGACAAGAAATTAAAGAAAGAAATGTAGATAATTATAGTTTATGGTATCAAGATTATGAAGAATTTGCAAAGACTTATAATCCAGATGATTTAGAAAAATTTAATGATTATATAAATAATGAAAATATAACACTAGATTTAGAAAAAGTAATAGATATGGATAAGTTATTTACTGATAAGTCCCTACTTGATATTAATTATCAAATTATGAATGTTATTTCTACTTTCATACCTTATTTTATGGGAATATCCCTAGGCGATGCCGTACTTACTAAGACATACCTAAAAGGAAAAGGTAATTATGAAGAAGATAATTATACAGGAAGAAATATTGACTTAGATAATATGATATCATCTTCAGGTGGCATAATGAATGGAATGGCTCTAACTAATATGTTAGTATTCACTGGAACAACATTATCAAATTTAGATAAAATGATTCCTTCTATAAAAACTTCTGCCATAATGAATTTACCAGTTACATATATATTTACTCATGATACATTCTTAAATAAACAAAATGGTATAATAAATAAGCCTATTAATGAACTTACTATATTAAGAAGTATCCCTAACTTAAATGTATATAGACCAGCAGATTATAAAGAACTAATAGGGGTATGGGATTTAACCCTTAAGAGTAAGAAACCAACAGCCATAATTTTATCAAATAATAAACCAGAATCATTTAAGTTTACTAGTATTGATGAGGTAAAATATGGCGGATATGTTATAAGTGAAGTAAAGAACAAACTTGATTTAATTTTAATAGCATCAGGTAGTGAACTATCACTAGCTATGAGACTAAAAAAAGAATTAATTAAAAATTATATTGAATCTAGAATTGTATCTATGCCTAACATTGACTTGTTTTTAAAGCAAGATGAAGAATATAGAAGACAAGTTTTACCAAGAGGGTATAAGAAAATATATATTGAGTTTTCTAATGACACGTCACCTCTTAAACTTGTAAGTAAAACAGATGATATTATAAATATAAATGATTATATAAAAGATGGTAATGAAAGTGATATATTAACTGATATGGAATTAGATATTACATCTTTAGTTATAAAAATAAAAGACAGTATATAATTCGACAAAATTTTAATATATAATAATTTATATTATATATGGTGATAATATGAGAACTTATTATATATTTAAAATTAATAAATATTTTACTTTTTGTTATAAAAAATGGCCATATAGATTATATAAGATTTTGGAAGAAGTATATTATTCTAATAATTACGATAATAAATTATCATATAAGTATTATAAACAAGTAGCTATAAATTTTAATAAATTTAGTTTGAATGAATATATATATACTAGAAATGTTAATAAAGATGGTTATCATAGAGATAATAATCTACACATATATAAAACTAATAGTTTTAGTAAATTAAGTATATATGGAACTTGTTTGATTTTAAAAACTAATGATATGAATTCTATATTTTTAAATGATATATATTATAGTGAAGATAACATTTTTATATGTGATTTTATAAATAATGACTATTTTTGGTTAGATTCTTTAATTATTGATAGACAAAAAGAAGAATTATTAGTATAATAATGCAAGAAAGGACTAATTATGTTAAGAGATATATTATATTTAGTATTAGGTCTTATTGTAGGGGCGGTTATAGGATTCTTTGTAGCACGTCACTTCATGAAAAAGTACCTAAAGAAAAACCCACCAATAAATGAACAAATGATAAAGACAATGATGAGTTCAATGGGAAGAACACCATCACAAAAACAAGTAAATCAAATGATGAAACAAATGAATAAATATATGTAAAAGATAAGTAAATTAATAAATGACTTAAAGAGAGTCTATGGTAGGTGAAAATAGATAGTCTTAGTTAATTGAAGCTACTTTTATTAATGCGATTAATAGTCGCCGGAAGAACACCGTTATATAAATTAAGATATACATATTATGTATAAATTAGGATGGTACCACGAATTATTTCGTTCCTATAGGAATGAGATAATTCTTTTTTTAAGGAGGTTAATATGAATAAAATAATAGCAATCGTAGGAATGTGTGGAAGTGGAAAATCAGTAGCAAGTGAATATTTAGAAAATAAAGGATATGAAAAAGTATATTTTGGTGGAGTAACTATGGACAAACTAAAAGAAAGTGGACTAGAAATAACACCAAGTAATGAAAAAATGATGAGAGAAAAACTAAGAAGTGAACTTGGTATGGGGGCTTATGCCAAAATACTTTTACCCAAAATAAAAGAATTATCAAAGAAATGTAATGTTGTTTTAGATGGATTATATTCATGGGATGAATATAAAATATTAAAAAGTGAATTAGATAATCTCATGGTAATAGCCATTATATGTGATAAAAAAATAAGATATGATAGATTAGCTACAAGAGAATTTAGACCATTAACTTATGAAGAGGCAAGTAATAGAGATGTATCAGAAATAGAAAACTTAGCTAAAGGTGGACCTATTGCCTATGCTGATTATTATATTAACAATAATGGTAGTATTGAAGAATATTATCAAAGATTAAATGAAATATTAGGAAGTGAGTAAAATGAAAAAATTAACAGGAAATGAAATAATAAAAATGTATATAGATTACTTTAAAAGTCTTGGACATACAGAAATAGAAAGTGCTAGTTTAATACCATATAATGATAAGTCATTATTATGGATTAATGCAGGAGTAACTCCACTTAAAAAGTTTTTAGATGGTAGCGAAGTACCGGTTTCAAGAAGACTTGTCAGTGTCCAAAAATGTATTAGAACAGGTGATATAGAAAGTGTAGGACATACAGCTCGCCATCATACTTTCTTTCAAATGCTAGGTAATTTTTCAATTGGAGACTATTTCAGAAAAGAAGCTTTGGAGTATGCTTATACACTATTAACTAGTCCAAAATATTTTGATATAGATAAAGATAAACTTTATATAACAGTGTATCCAGATGACATAGAAGCTTATAATAAATGGATAGAATTAGGTATAGATGAAAGTCATATTGTTAAACTAGAGAGTAATTACTGGGAAATAGGACCAGGGCCTAGTGGACCAGATAGTGAAATATTCTATGATAGAGGACCAAAATATGATCCCAATAATTTAGGAATAGAATTATTAGAAAAAGAAATTGAAAATGATAGATATATAGAAATATGGAACAATGTATTTAGCCAATATAATGCTAAAGAAGGCGTACCAAGAAGTGAATACAAAGAGTTACCTAGTAAGAATATAGATACAGGTATGGGTGTAGAAAGAATGGCTTGTATTATGCAAGAAGTAGAAACTAATTATGATACAGATATGTTTTTACCTATAATGAAAGAAATAGAAAAAATTACAGGCATAAAATATAATGGACAAATAGAATTTAAAATTATTGCTGACCATATAAGAACATTAGTTTTTGCTATTGCAGATGGAGCAATGTTTGATAATTTAGGTCGTGGTTATGTTTTAAGAAGATTATTAAGAAGAGCATATCGAATGGGACACAAATTAGGTATAGAAGGATCTTTTATGTATTCCTTAGTAAATGTAGTAGTAGAAAACTACAAAGAAATATATCCATATTTAGAAGAAAAAAAAGAATCTATTAAGAAATTAATATTAGAAGAAGAAAATTTATTTCAAAAAACATTAATTAGTGGAGAAAAAAAATTAGAAAATATATTTTTAAATAGTACTAATAAAGTAATAAGTGGAGAAGATACTTTTAAACTATATGACACTTATGGATTTCCAATAGAACTTACAATGGAATATGCCGAAGAAAAAGGTTTTGAAGTAGATGTAGACGGCTTTAATAAATATATGAATATACAGAAAGAATTAGCAAGAAATAATCAAAGTAAAACATCAACAATGCAAGTACAAAATGAATTATTAGCAGGGTATAAAGAAAAAGATAATTTTGTAGGATATGATACAGAACAGATAGATACAAATATTAAGAATATTATTAAAAATAATGAATTTGTATCTTCTTCAGATGAAGATTGTTATATATTCTTAGAAGATAATCCTTTTTATGCTACAAGTGGAGGACAAGTAAATGATACAGGAGTTATACAAGGAGAAAATTATTCTCTAGAAGTGATAGATGTAATAAAATGCCCTAATAAACAACACTTAATACATGTAAAAGTAAATAAGGCCTTAATTAAAGTAGGAGATAAAGTTCATGCTATAGTAGATAAAGAAAAAAGATTTAAAACACAATGTAATCATAGTTCAATTCACCTAATTCAAAAAACATTGCAAGACATGCTTGGAAATGATGTTCACCAAGCAGGAAGTAGGGTAGATGAAAATACTTTTAGATTTGATTTTATTTATCATGGTAAAATTACTGATGATGTAATTATTAATCTAGAAGACAATGTTAATTCAAAATTAAAACAAGAAGTAGATACAAAAGTTACATATATGTCCTTAGATGAAGCACGTAAATTAGGAGCTATGGCTTTATTCGAAGATAAATACGGTGATGTAGTTAGAGTAGTACAAATATTAGACTCTATTGAATTATGTGGAGGAACACATATCAAAAATACTAAAGATATTAAAAAAATATGTATATTAAGTATAGAATCTAAAGGAAGCAATGTTTATAGAATAGAAGGAACTACCAATGATAATATTAAAGCTATGTTAGATAACTATATCAAGCCATATAAAGAAGAAGTTAATAAATTACTAGATAAATCTAATAAATTAATAACTAAAGCTAATCAAGAAAAAATAGATTTAATATTTGAATATAAAGAAAAAAATATTGAATTAAATAGTTATAAAGCTATAATAGAATACAAACTAGAAATAGAAAAACTTAAAGATAAAATAAAAGAATTAGATAAAAATTATAATGAATTAAAAGTACAAAGAGATAGTGCAGATTTATCTAAATTTAAAGAATCATTAGAAGTTATTAATGGAAATAATATTATAATTATGAAAGTTAATAATTATGGAATAGATAGTTTAAAACAAATAATAGATAATTTGATTAATGAATATGATAATTTATTTATATTACTAGCAAATATAAATAACAATAATATTAACTTTATAGCTAAGAGTAAAAATACTAGTATTAACTGTGGAGATATAATTAAAAACATTTCTCTATCTTGTCATGGTAATGGTGGAGGCAATCCTTCCTTTGGTCAAGGCGGAGGAAGTGATGCCACAAATATAGAAGAATATTTAGAAGACTTAAAGAAGAGTTTAAAATAGAACTCTTTTTTTTATATTAATTAGTTAATTTTATAGACTAAAATATTTAATGATGTTAAAATGTTATTAGAGGTGTAGTATGGGAGATAAACTTAATAAATTAATAAAAGAGGTTGGCTTAAAAGAAGAATATTATACATATTTTAAAGATAGTGATGTTATAAAAGTAATTGTGTATGATGATAATGAACAGTATGATTTTATTATTTCTAATAAGTTTATTTTACCATTATCAGTATATAATGAACTACTTTTGTGTTTAAAAAAATGTTTTAATAACGTTAGATTATATATAGATGTTAAAGATATAGACTATTCTTTAGTAACAGAATACTTTTCTAGTATTTTAAAAGATATAGCATTAGATATGGCTAAATATAATGTATTTTTAGATAGAAATATAACATTAGTAGATAAAACACTAAGAATAGATGCTTATAATAAAGTAGAATGTACTAATTTAATTACTATTAAGAATGATATTATAAATAAACTTAAATGTTATGGATTTAAAGATATAGATATAGATATTAATTTATCCTTAGATGGAAATAAAGAATTAATAAATCAAATAGAAAATGAGAAGGTAGTAGAATATACACCTAGTTATAATATGAATACTTCTTCTAGTAAAAAAGAAGAAGTAACCAAAAGTACATATAGAGCAAAGAAATCAAGTGAAGTAACAGAAATTAAAGATATAATGTATGAAGTAGATAATATTAATATTATAGGTATGGTATTTGGAAGTGAATTTTTTGAATCTAAATCAGGATATAAAATTATTACATTAAAAGTAACGGATTATACTGACAGTATATTTGTTAAAATGTTTACTAAGGATGATAAAGAGTATGAACTAATTAAAGGACTAATTAAAGAAAATAAATGGTATAATTTCTATGGTAAAGTAGAGATGGATAAATATGCTAATGAACTTGTGTTTATAACCAAATACAAAGATGTTACAGAAACAGAAGGAAAAACATTAGAAGTTGTTAGTGACAATTATGAAGAGAAAAGAATAGAACTACATACCCATACAATGATGAGTCAAATGGACGGGGTAGCAGATTGCAAAAAGTTATTGAAACAAGCCATTGCCTTTGGTCATAAAGCTATTGCCATTACTGATCATAATGGTTGTCAAAGTTTTCCAGATGCTTATCACTTTGTAACAGACTACAATAAAGGTAAAGAAGAAGATGATAAGTTTAAAGTTATATATGGAACAGAACTTACCATGGTAGATGATGAGATAAATATATGCAAAAGACCAATAGATGCTGATTTATTAAGTTCAACTTATTGTGTATTCGACCTTGAAACAACAGGATTTAATGCCGGTGGAGAAGACTCTATTATTGAAATAGGTGCAGTACTTATTAAAGATGGAGAAATAATTGATACTTATAATGAATTAATTAATCCAGGTAAAAAATTACATCCAAAAATTATTGAAGTAACTAATATAACGGATGAAATGTTAGAAGATAAAGATAATGAAGAAAATGCTATTAAAAGATTTATAGCATGGTTTAAAGATTACCCAATGGTTGCTCATAATGCTAAATTTGATACTTCATTTATTGAAATGTGTTATCAAAAATATAAACTAGGAGAATTTACTAATTGTGTAATTGATACATTAGAATTGAGTAGAGCCATAGATACCAACCAAGCAAGACATAGTTTATCAGCATTAGTTAAAAGATATGATGTTCCTTTTGATGAAAATGCTCATCATAGAGCCGATTATGATGCTAAAGGAACAGCTTATGTCTTAGATAAAATGTTAAGAAAAGTAGATAAACAAAATATTCATAATATTAATGAATTAAATAGTCTGGTAAGTCAAGAAGACATATATAAGTTTGGTAGATGTTATCATATCAATTTACTTGTTAAGAATAAAACAGGTTTAAAAAATCTATTTAAAATTATTAGTTTAGCTAATACCAAATATTTATATAAAACACCAAGAATACCAAGAAGTGAACTAAAAGATAAAAGAGAAGGACTTTTGATTGGTAGTGGATGCTATAATTGTGAAGTTTTTGATGCTGCTAGAACTAAGAGTGAAGAAGAATTAATCAATGTTATTAATTTTTATGATTATGTAGAAGTACAACCTCTAGAAGTATATGATCATTTACTTCAAACAAAAGATTTTGCAAATAAATATGAATTATCTAATCATATCAAAAAAATAGTAGAAACAACAAACATGGCTGGAAAATTAATCGTAGCTACAGGAGATGTTCACCATATTCTTAGAAGTGATAAAATATATCGTGAAATTATTATCAATCAGAAAGTACCAGGTGGAGGAAGACACCCACTTGCTAAAAACGATATTACTAATATTCCATCACAACATTTAAGAACAACTGATGAAATGATGAGTGATTTTGAATTTCTAGGAGATGAGATAGCTCATAAAATAGTAATTGAAAATCCAAATAAGATTGCCGATATGATAGATATAATAGAAGTTATTATTGAAACTGGTGGAGTACCTTTTTCCCCAAAAATAGAAAATTCTGTTATGACAGTTACTAACCTAGTATACACTAAAGCTCAAGAATGGTATGGTGATCCCCTACCATTTGATATAGAAGAAAGAATTGCTAAAGAATTATATGGAGATATAGTTCTGAATACTATTACTAAAAACTTAGAAGAAGAAAATAACTATACAAAAGAAAAGGCTTTTGCAATACTACATGAATCTATAAATAAAGGGGATGAATTCATTAAAGAACAAGTTTTTAATAGAATTAAAAAAGATGATACAGAAGGACTTAGTGATGAAGAGTTAAAGAAAAAAGTTAAGAAAAGTTTAGGCGGTATCATTGGTGGTGGTTTTGATGTTATATATTTAATTGCCCAAAAATTAGTAAAAAAGAGTAATGATGATGGCTTCTTAGTAGGTTCAAGAGGTAGTGTAGGAAGTTCATTTGTAGCTACAATGATGGGAATAACTGAGGTTAATTCATTAGCAGCTCACTATAGATGTGGTAAATGTAAACATAGTATATTTAATGATGAAGATGGAAATCCACTTGGTAAAGTATATAGTACAGGATTTGATTTGCCAGATAAATATTGCCCAAAATGTGGTGAAAAAATGATTAAAGATGGACAAGATATGCCATTTGCTACATTTCTGGGATTTAATGCTGATAAAGTTCCAGATATAGATTTAAACTTTTCTGATTTAAATCAAGCAGCAGCTCATGAATACACCAAAGTATTGTTTGGTGTTGATAATGTATACCGTGCTGGTACCATAGGTACTGTAGCAGAAAAAACAGCCTTAGGTTATGTTCATGGCTATTTTGAAGACAAAGGAATAACCAATAAAAGAAGATGTGAATTAGAAAGACTTGCTGTTGGATGTACAGGAGTTAAGAGAACAACAGGACAACATCCAGGAGGAATAGTTGTAATTCCAGGATATATGGATGTATTTGATTTTACCCCTTTCCAATATCCAGCCGATGACGACACTAGTGCTTGGAGAACAACTCATTTTGATTATCATGCTATTGACCAAGATGTTCTTAAATTAGATATATTAGGTCATACAGATCCGACACAACTTAGAATGATACAAGATTTAGTAGGATGGGATGTTAGAAATGTCCCACTTGATGACAAAGAAACAATGGCAATATTTTTATCACCAGAGCCTTTAGGTGTTACAAAAGAACAAATAATGAATGAAACAGGTACATTAGGAGTTCCTGAATTTGGAACACCATTTACCATATCAATGTTAGTAGATACTAAACCTAAAACATTTGCTGAACTTATAAAAATATCTGGATTATCCCACGGAACTGATGTATGGCTAGGTAATGCTCAAGAACTTATAAAAAATAACGTAGTACCATTTAAAGATGTAATAGGATGTCGTGATGATATAATGGTTTATTTAATGTATAAAGGATTAGAACCAATTAAAGCATTTAAAATAATGGAATTTGTTAGAAAAGGAAAAGCAAGCAAAGATCCAGAGACTTGGGCAGGACATGTTGAAACTATGAAAAAAGCTGGAATAGAAGAATGGTTTATTGATTCTTGTGCAAAGATAAAGTATATGTTTCCCAAAGCACATGCAGCAGCATATGTTATAAGCGCATTTAGAATAGCATATTTTAAAGTACATTATCCAATAATATACTATGCAACATATTTTTCTACTAGATTTGAAGATTTTGATCTTGATGTAATGGTCAAAGGATATGACGCTATCAAAAATAGAATGTTAGAAATAATGGAAAAAAATTATGATGCTACGAATAAAGAAGCAAGTATTTTAGAAACTTTGAAATTAGCCTTAGAAGCAACAGCAAGAGGATTTGTCTTCAAAACCATTGATATTAGAAAGAGTGATGCTAAGAACTTTACAATATTAGATGATAAAACATTATTGTGTCCATTCAGAGCCGTAGATGGACTAGGTGGAGTAGTTGCTCAAAACATTCAAAATGAAGCTAAAAAACATGATTTTATTTCTATAGAAGATTTTCAAAATAGATGTAAAGTATCTAGTACTTTAATTGAAAAAATGAAAATGATGGGAGTATTTGAAGACATGCCTGAAACTAGTCAACTATCATTATTTTAAAGTAGTAAGCAATTACTACTTCTTTCTTTAATAAAAAAAATGTAGATATTTTTCCTAAAAAAAGAAAAAAATATGTTGCAAATAAGTAAATTTTTTGCTATCATTAATATAGTAAAGGAGGATATGAAAAAAGATGGATAACAATAAAAGTAGAGGTATATTTTTAGGTGTACTTAGTGTTGCTACATTAATAGTGTCTATTATTGGTGCTACATTTGCATACTTCGTTGCAAGTGCTAGTGGTAATACAGGTAAAGTACAAGCTGGTGCTGCTAACGTTGCTGGTACTTTAACCTTATCAGAAACAGTTGACTATAGACAAAATATGATACCAGTAACAGAAACAATAATGAAAACATCATATAAAAGAACAGATGAAGCAACAGGAACTGGAACTGGAAGATGTGAAGGTTACTCTGCAGCTGGTGGTAATACAGTATATAACCTATGTAGTATATATCAATTTACAGTAAGTAACACAGCATCTATTGCCCAAACAATATATGCATCATTAACTGCTAATACCAATACATTTATAAACTTAAAATATTGTATATTTGAAGGTGAAGCAGGTACATCTGACACAGAAAAAGTTGCTTGTAGAAATATGCCAACTGCTGGAAGCACAGACAGTAACATATTTAGTGAACTTATTCCAGCTACAACTGGTACACATACTTATACTTTAGTAATGTATATCAACGAAACTACTGAAGATCAAACATCAGCTGATTCTGGTAAAGCATTTACTGGAACTATAAGTATTACATCTTCTGATGGTACTAATAAAATGACTGGTGCTCTTTCAGCAAAAGCATAATAATGTTAAGATACACAAAAGTGTATCTTTTTTCTTTCTTTTCTATTGCAAAAATAAAAATATTTTGATATCATTATTATAGTAAAGGAGGATATGAAAAATGGAAGAAAATAAAAGCAAAGGAATCTTTTTAGGAGTAGTAGGCGTTGCTACATTAATTGTCGCTATTATTGGTGCTACATTTGCATACTTCGTTGCAAGTGCTAGTGGTAATACAAATGCTGTACAAGCTGCCGGTGCTGACGTTAGTGGAACACTAAAACTAGATGAAGATGTAAGTGGTATAAAAAATAATATGATACCTGTATCTGAAGAAGTAATGAAAAAATCTTTTGTTCAAGCAGGAACTGGAGCAACTGCAAAATGTGCTGGTATCTCAAAGACAGAAGAAGGATCAGAAAATCCAACTGTATATAATTTATGTAGCACTTATGTGTTTACGCTAAAAAATACTGCATCTATTCCACAAACAGTATATGCAAGCTTAGAGTCAACTAAAAATGATTTTACAAATCTATATTACTGTATATATGAAGATGAAAATAGTATAGCTAAAGAAACTGTTGCATGTGGTGCTGTTCCAGCAGTTGGAGATACCGAAGGTACTAGAACAAAAAATATATTTAATGTTACACTTCCAGCAGGTAGTAAAGAAACTCCATCGACTGCAAAATATTCATTAGTTTTATATATTAATGAAACTGGTGGAGATCAAACTTCTAATGATTCAGGTGCTACTTATACTGGTACACTAAAAGTAACATCATCAGATGGTTCAAACTACATGACTGGTGCTGTAGTAACACAAGTAAGTCCATAACAAAGTAGGAAGCAACTTCCTTCTTTTATTTTTAAAAATATCGTTAAATCAATCTAAAGTGCACAAATAAGTGCAATTTACTATAAAATGTGTATT